>Ga0099364_10001768_pt1 | contig 35157 bp, 32 predicted proteins | sample TergutTh196P3_FD_73070 | JGI IMG/M metagenome (GOLD analysis project Ga0099364, IMG submission 73070) | Microcerotermes parvus P3 segment gut microbial communities from Pointe-Noire, Republic of the Congo - Th196 P3 | ecosystem: Host-associated > Arthropoda: Insects > Digestive system > Gut ... | reverse complement strand
AGCTTAGTCGCATCGTCGCCGGCGGCTTCCATCTTTTTAACGTACTCGCCGGTTTTGCGCAGCATCGTCCTCAGCTTCGCCGCGACCGACATGCGCGACGCGTTGTCCTTTTCCCTGTAGCAGAATTTCGGGTTCTCCCCGAACGCGCATTTCATCGCCACTTTGCGTTTTATCACCATGTCGTCGACGCGCGCGCCACAGGTCTTGACCGCTATGAACGTGCCGCCCAGGACGTTCGAGCTGCCGGGGCCCGTCCCCACGGTCGTCACGCCGCCCATCGCGGCCATCTTTATGGTTTCATCCTGCGGGTTGAACGCGTCTATCGCCTCCAGGTGCGGCGTCAAGCTGTCTGTCAGCTCGTTGTAGTCCATGCCCTCGAACCGCACGGCGTGGCCGTCGAGCCCCAAGTGGCTGTGCGCGTCCACTAAACCTGGATAGACCCTTTTACCCGAAGCGTCGATCACCTCGTCGGCGCCGCCGGACAGGCCCTCGCCCACGCCAATTATCTTCCCGCCCTCAATGAGCACATCCCCGACATAGGGATGCGCCTGCGCCACAGTGTAAAGCGTCCCGCCTTTAATGCATGTTTTCATGTTTGGCACCGCGCGCGGGCCGCTGCCGCGCGGCCCCGCCCCTTCATAATATTATTATGCATTCAAATATATTTATCCGATGGTATTATCCAGCGGTATTTATCAGTCATTCTACCATATAGCCGCATGTATTGCCGAAATTCGATAAAATGAGTATAATCAACAATATCAATAATTCACCTAATTTTCGGGGGTATTTTTTATGGCAAGGGGATTCGGTGGCGGGGGCGGAGGCTTCGGCGGCGCCAATATGAGTAATCTGATGAAACAAGCGCAAAAGATGCAAAAAGATATGGAGCGCATCAAAGAAGAGCTCGCTGAAATGACCGTCGAGGCGACCGCCGGGGGCGGGGCTGTTAAAGTCGTGGCCACGTGCGACAAAACGATTAGGGAGATGACCATCGAGCCCGAGGTCGTCGATCCGGAAGACATCGAAATGTTGCAAGACCTAATTGTAGCCGCCGTAAACGAGGCGCTGCGCAAGGCCGAGGAAACCTCTGCGGCCGAGATCGGCAAAGTGACGGGCGGGCTCGGCGGCGGCATGCCGGGGCTGTTTTAGCGCGGCCGCGGCATGGAGTTCTACGCGGCGCCCATCGCAAGACTTATCGACGCTTTTGAAAGCCTGCCGGGCATCGGCCACAAGACGGCGCAGCGCCTTGCGTTCTACGTTTTGACGCTGCCCGAAGAAAAAGCGTTCGCGTTCGCGGGCGCGATCACCGACGCAAAGCAAAAAATCCACTATTGCAATAAATGTTACAACCTGACAGACGAGCAACTGTGCGCCATCTGCTCGTCAAGCCGGCGCGACCCGTCGCAACTGTGCGTCGTGGAGGCGCCCAAGGATATCCTCGCGATGGAGCGCACCAATGAATACAGGGGGCATTATCACGTCCTCCACGGCGTCATATCGCCGCAGGACCACATCGGCCCCGACGAGATAAAAATCCGTGAACTGATCACCCGGCTGGCGGACGACACAATCAGCGAGGTGATTCTCGCGACGAACCCTGACATCGAGGGCGAGGCGACGGCGATATACATATCGCGGCTGATAAAGCCATTCGGCGTCAAGACGACGAGGCTCGCGCACGGCATCCCGGTCGGGGGCGACATCGAGTACGCCGACGAGGTGACGCTGGCAAAATCACTGGAGGGAAGGCAGGAACTATAACGGGCCCATGAATGACAATTACGAAAATTTTGACGCGATACTAAATAAATATGACGAACTGAGCGCGGGGCTGAGCGACCCTGGGACAATCGCGGACCAGGACGCCTACCGCAGGCTGATGAAAGAGTTTTCCAGCATATCGCCGCTAGCCGCCAAGGTCAAGGAGCGGGGCAGGCTGCTGGGCGATCTGGCGGACGCGCAGTCCATGCTCGGCGACAAGCCGGACAGGGAGCTGAGGGACTTTTTAACGGAAGAGATTGCGGCGGTCAGGGAAAAGCTGTCGGCGGTGGACGGCGAGCTGAAGATCATGCTCCTGCCCAAGGACCCGAACGACGAAAAGAGCGTCATCATAGAGATCAGGGCCGGCGCGGGGGGCGAGGAGGCTGCACTGTTCGCGGGCGTGCTGTACCGCATGTACGGCATGTACGCCGAGCAGAGGGGCTGGCGCCACGAGCTGGTTGACGCCAATGCGACAGGCATCGGCGGCTTTAAGGAGATAGTTTTTTCGATAGAGGCCGACGGCGCGTACAGCCGGTTCAAATTTGAAAGCGGCGTGCATCGCGTTCAGCGGGTCCCGGCCACGGAGTCATCGGGCAGGATACACACATCCACGGTCACCGTCGCCGTCCTCGCCGAGGCGGACGAGGTGGATGTGGACATCAACCCCTCGGACTTGGAAATCGACACGTTCCGCGCGTCGGGCGCGGGCGGCCAGCACATCAACAAAACCGATTCGGCGATCCGAATAACGCATAAGCCGTCCGGCATTGTCGTCACATGCCAGGACCAGCGTTCGCAGCACAAAAACCGCGACCGCGCGATGGCTGTCCTGCGTTCGAAACTGTTCGACATAGCGATTATGGAACAGGAGTCCGGCCTCGCCCAGGAGCGCAGGGAGCAGGTCGGCAGGGGCAACCGGAACGAGCGCATACGGACGTACAACTACCACCAGGGGCGCGTCACGGATCACAGGATCAACCTCACGCTATATAAGATCGATGAAATATTGAACGGCGATTTGGACGAGGTCATCGACAACCTGGTCACGGCGGAGCAGGCGCGCAGGCTCGGCGAGTATTCCGGCGAGGGCGGAGCGGGCGGCGGCATTGGCGGCGGCGGCGCGACGGGCGAGGACGGGGCGGCAGGCGCATGATCGGGCCGGTGACGCATATATGAATACGGTAATCGTGAATATCGGCCCGGACGAATTATACGGATGTGGGCAACATATCGCAGCCGCCGCTGAGCTGATACGCGCCGGGCGGCTTGTCGCATTCCCCACCGAAACGGTCTACGGCCTCGGCGCCGACGCTTTTAACGAGAGCGCCGTCCGCTCCGTGTACGACGTCAAGCGACGCCCGCCGGACAACCCGCTCATCTTGCATATCGCATCCTACGAGCAACTAGACGCGCTTGTCTCCGGCGTCAGCGAGCACGCGGCCGCATTGGCGCGAGCCTATTGGCCGGGGCCTTTGACGATGATATTTAGCAGGCGCCAGGGGCTGCCGGACTATATCACGGCAGGCCTTGACACGATAGCGGTGCGTATGCCGTCGCATCCTGTCGCAAGGGTGTTGCTACAGGCCGCGCGCACCCCGGTCGCCGCACCCAGCGCCAACCTCTCCGGCAAGCCCAGCCCCACCGACGGGCTGCATGTCGAACACGCATTCAACGGATCGATCGACATGATTATCAACTCGGGCCCTACGGCAATAGGCCTCGAGTCGACGGTCCTTGACGTTTCGCGCGCCCCGGCGGTAATACTGCGTCCCGGCGCCATTACATTAGAAATGATAGCCGGGGCAATAGGACGCGAGAATGTTTCCAGCCGTCCAGCCGACGGAGGCGGGAGGGCTATATCGCCTGGTACAAAACACCGGCACTACTCCCCGGACGCGCCCATGCTGTTGTTCCGGGGCGACCTTGCATCCGTGGCGCATTGGATGGACATATATCTGGAGCAAGCATCAGCTCCCACGTTTGAATCCGCATCCAAACAAGCTACCGCGTGCAAGTCCGATCAACCGTCCACGCATCATTCCGAACAATCATCCGTGCTCACATCCGTTCCCGCTTCCGTACCCGCATCCAAACAGGCTACCGCGCCCTGCACGACGAGCGCGGGCGTCCTCGCCACGGACGATGTCCTCGCTCTGTTGGAAAACACCCGGCACAAAAGCATCAAGACGCGCCCGCTCGGCAAGACGGGCGACGCGGCGGCGGCCGCGCACAGTTTTTACAGCTCGCTGCTGTATATGGACCAGATAGGGGCAAAGAGGATATTGTGCGAGCTTATCAGGCAGGATGGCTTGGGCGCCGCGCTGGCGGATCGCATGGCGCGGGCCGCAGGCTCGAATATTATTGACGCCGACGATCCGCTGATACTATTTGTCTGCACCGGGAACACATGCCGCAGCGCCATGGCGGAGGCACTGTTCAACGCGGCGGCGGAGACACTGTCCAATACAGCGACAGCCGATATTGCATACAGCGCACCGCGCGCAGCGTCTGCAGGCTTGTTCGCCGCCGACGGGGCGACGGCCTCGATTGAAGCCATAGAGACAATGGGCGCCTTCGACGTGGACCTGTCCGGGCACAAATCGCGGCTGCTCGACTATTGGCATTTGATGGGCGCAAGCCTCGTTTTGACGATGACGCGGGCACATCGCGACGAAATATTGCGGCGTTACCCAAATACATCCGAACGCGTTTTTACGATCGCGGATTTCGTTGCGAACATGCGCCCGCAAAAACAATATATTGCCGACGGCGCGGCGCAGGGCGACATCGACGACCCGTTCGGGCTGGGGCACGGCGAATACAGGCGCTGCGCCGAAAACCTGCGCGGCCTGATATCCCCCCTGCTGCTGCGGCTCGCGCGGGGCGGATAGCGCGCAAGCGCTGCACGCAAGCGCTAGTCGCGTTGTGCGTTACGTGGGCGCAATTTGCGTGGGCGCTGCACATGGGCGCAATTTGCGTGAGCGCCGCATGTTGGCGCAATTTGACACTTGCGACTGCCTATATTATACTGAAACGCGTCAAGCTATGCCGATCGCAGGGCCGACGGAAACCGGTGCGGCGGCAGCGGCAAGCATGAAAACAGCAGAAAGGGCGTAAACTGTGCCACAGCGCCAATCTTTTTTTGTTTTATGGGCTGACAGCGCAGTTCGCGCATGGCGATATATATGCCAAGGCGGGACAAACACAACTACTATCTCGACATCGCGGACACTGTGCTCAAGCGCGGCACATGCCTTCGCCGCAACTACGGCGCGATAATCGTGAAAAATGACGAAATCCTGTCGACGGGCTACGTGGGCGCGCCCCGCAAACGGATGAACTGCATCGATCTCGGCTACTGCCTGCGCCAAAAGCTGGATGTCTCGCGCGGGCAGCGGTACGAGCTGTGCCGGTCAGTCCACAGCGAGGTGAACGCGATCATTTCAGCGCCCCGCCGCGACATGATCGGCGCCACGATGTACCTGGTCGGGCGCGAGGCGGGCAGTGGCCAGTTCATCAAAAACGCCGACTGCTGCACGATGTGCAAGCGCGTCGTCATCAACGCGGGGATAGAGACCGTTGTCATCCGCGACGACGAGACGAATTTTCGCATAATCAACGTGCAAAATTGGGTGGACAACGACGATCTGCTCGAAAATGTGGACGTGAACATAGGATATTAGCGATATAGGCCCGCAGCGATATAGGCCCGCAATGAATTTATCCGACAAAAGATAAAGTGCGGAAGGGACATTCCAAAAATGAATTATGCCGTAACGATGCTGATCGCGCTGATTGTCGCTTTCATATCCACGCCGATAGTCAAGAAGCTGGCCTTTAAGCTGGGCGCCGTCGATATCCCGAAAGACGATCGGAGGATGCACAGCGCGCCCATCGCGCTGCTCGGCGGCGCGGCGATAGTGATAGGCTTCCTAATGTCGCTGCTCTACAACGTGCTGGTCGGCGACATACCGCCCGACAGGTCCGTCGCCGGGCTGCTGGCCGGCATATCCGTCCTTTTGGTGTGCGGCTTCCTGGACGACCGCTTCAAGCTGAATTGGAAAGCGAAGGCGCTGTTCCAACTGACCGCAGCCGTCCTCTATGTAGTCATTTCCGATCAGCAAATAGATTTCCTCACTAACCCGTTTGTATTCGACGAAGTGATCGATCTGGCACCGGCCGTCGCTTGGCCGCTGACGATTTTATGGATCGTGGGCATAACGAACGCCATCAACTTCATCGACGGGCTGGACGGGCTGGCGGCCGGCGTTTCCAGCATTTCCGCCCTGTCCCTTTTCTTTGTGTCGATCATCTCGCTGGGCGCTACGGACGGCCCAGCCGCGCCGCTGATGATGGCTGCGCTCGCCGGGGCGGCACTGGGCTTTTTGCCGTTCAATTTCAACCCTGCCAAAATTTTCATGGGCGAGACGGGCGCCGCGTTCTTGGGGTTCACCCTGGCCGCCGTCTCCGTCCAGGGCATGCTAAAATCCTACGCGGTCATATCCCTGACCATACCGATACTGGTAATCGGTCTGCCGATCTTCGACGTCGCGTTCGCCACTGTCCGCAGGCTGCTAAAGAAGTCGTCGCCAGCCAGCTCCGACTTCGCCCACATTCACCACAAGCTGATAGGCATGGGCCTCACGCAGAGGCAGTCGGTGGTGCTGTTGTATATCACCAGCGCGGTGCTCGGGCTGTGCGGCATGATTTTCGCCAATAAAAACTATATCAGCGCCGTGGTCCTGCTTATTCTGCTGCCGGTCTTCGTCTTTGTTTTCGCGAAATTTCTGGTGGGAGACAAAGCGGGCGCCGGGAATGCCGGCGGGGGCGACGGCATAAGCGCTGCCGTTAGCGCCGGCGTTAACGCTGGTGCGGGCCCTGGTGTGAGCGTGGGTGCGGGCCCTGGCGTGAGCGTGGGTGCGGGCCCTGGCGTGAGCGCGGGCACGAGCGCAAACGCAGGAGCGGGTGCGAGTGCGAGTGCGAGTGCGGGCGCGGGCGCGGGCGCAGGCAGCGCCATGGAGGGCGCAGGCGAAGCATCCGTCATTTCGCCGGAAATGGTCTCCCACCACAATAATCAGAAGGGGGCTTCCTCCGCCAAGGAGCAAGGCTAAAGCGGGGATAGCCCGGGTATAATAAATGAGCCGTAATGCGCGTTCCGGACACAGCGTTAAAAAGCCCCCCTTAAATGTCATCTTAATATTCGGCACGCGCCCCGACGCCGTTAAAATGGCGCCGCTCGTGCTTTCGATGAAAGCGGACAAGCGGTTCCGATGCACCGTGTGCGTGACGGGGCAGCACCGCGAAATGCTCGACCAGGTGCTGACTATTTTTGATATCGTCCCGGACTACGACCTTAACATAATGCGCGAAGGGCAGTCGCTGCAGGACATAACTTCCAAGGTCATGTACGGCGTCAGCGACGTGTTTTCTACCGCAAAACCCGATCTCGCGCTGGTGCACGGCGATACCACCACGTGCTTTGCGGCGGCGCTGGCCGCGTTTTACTGCAAAGTCCCCGTGGGGCATGTCGAAGCGGGGCTCAGGACCGACAACATCTACTACCCCTTCCCCGAGGAAGTCAACAGGCGGCTCGCTGCGGCGGTTTCGACGATGCACTTCGCCCCGACCGCCCAAAACAGACAAAACCTGCTGCGCGAAGGCGTCCCGGACGGGAACATATACGTGACCGGCAACACGTCGCTGGACGCCCTCCGGCTGACCGCGCGCGAGAAATATAGTTTTGCCAACGACGCGCTGAACAAAGTCGACTTTGCCGGCCGCCGCGTGCTGACTGTCGAGACGCACCGGCGAGAAAACCTGGGCGAGCCGCTAAATGAAATATTGCGTGCGGTACAGCATATCTTGGAACTGTACCCCGACATGTTCGCGGTCTTTTCGGTGCACCTGAACCCGAAGGTCCAGGCGCCCGTGCGCGCCATGCTGTCCGACCACGACAGGGCGCTGCTGTTGAACCCGCTGTGCCTGCCCGATTACCACAACCTGGTGGCGCGTTCGTTCCTGGCCCTCTCCGACTCCGGCGGCATACAGGAGGAAGGGCCGTCGCTCGGGACGCCCGTGCTGGTGCTGCGGGCGGAGACAGAGCGGCAGGAGGCCGTGGACGCAGGGACGGTCCGGCTCGTGGGCACGACTTTCGATGGGATTGTGGGGGCTGTCCGCGAACTGGCCGACGACCCGGGCGCGTACAACGCGATGCTGGGGGCCAAAAACCCGTATGGCGACGGCGAAGCGTCAGCGCGCATACTGGACGCCATCGCGGAGCGCTTTGAACTAAATTGATTGAACGGTGAGATGCAATAATGCGGAAAAATGTGTTTTTTTATTTGAAAAAGTCAATAGCATTCTTTGATATAAAAGCAAAAGCCGTCCCGCCCGTGGTGTTCGTGGTCGTCCTGGCGCTATATGGCGCGTATTTTTATTTGATGCAAGTCGATATGCAGGCGTACAGCATCTCTTCGCAGTACCTGTCGCCCGACGGCGCGGGGAGGCCCGTCCAGACCTCTCTGGCGGCAATGGCGGTCAGCATTTTAGTTATGCTTTTGATAAACATAGTCTCCTTTGTCTATTTGGACGCAGTCGTCCGCGACGCGAAAAACGAGGAGTACACAGCCCGCGACTGCGTCAACTCAACACTAAAGCATTTCATGCGCCTTACGGGCGTGACGATAATTAAGAACACACTCATAACCATCGGCATGTTCATGTTCATCGTGCCGGCAATCTATTTGGCCATTCTGTTGATATTTGCCGAATGCACAATCCTGGACAAAGACAGCCGGGTGTTCGAGAGTTTGAAATTCAGCAGAACGCTGACCAGCAGGCGGCGTGGCGAAATATTTAAAATCGAGCTTTTTTGCAACTTGATCATCGCCGTGTTCGTAATTTTGCTGCTGAGCATCTTCTCTACGAACAACAACGTGGTGTTCCAGTACATTCTTATGTTCACGCTGTCCATATGCACGCTTATCGAGTTCAAGCTGGTGGCGCATCTTTATGCCGATGTCCTGGCCACATTTGACTATGATGGGAAAAATTTGACGCCCACAGGCGACGGGCGGAATGCGCGGGACGGCGAGAGCGGCACGGGAGACGGCGAGGGCAACACGGGGGACGGCGCAGGAGATGGCGCGGGAGGCGGTTCGGGGGACGACGCAGGGAATGGCGTGGAGAACAGCGGCGCGGACGCCAATATAAACGGCGACAGTATGGGTAGCGGTAGTTCGAACAGCGACGGTTTTGATTCTGCCCGCCCCTATGATCCCTACAGCGATTACGGCTATACATCCGATTCAACGAACAACGATAACGACGCCAACGACGACGTCAACGACGAAGATAAATTATGAACGCGGCATTCATAGTCGCCGAATACAACCCTTTCCACAACGGCCACGCATACCATATCGCCAAAACAAGGGACATGCTGCGCCCGGACGCGCTGGTGTGTATCATCAGCGGGCATTTCACGCAGCGCGGCTCGGCTTCCATCTCGGACAAATGGTCCAGGACACGCATGGCGCTGCACGCAGGGGCGGATCTCGTGCTTGAGCTACACCCCGTCTACGCATGCTCGAGCGCCGAGACCTTCGCCAGGGGAGCGCTGCTGACTGCGTCCCTTACCGGGGTCGATGGCTGGCTATCGTTTGGTGCAGAATGCACGGACCTGCGTCTCCTTTCCGAACTCGCACATATACTGAACGCGGAACCGGAACCGTATAAACTGCTGCTGTACGCGTCACTCGACGGCGGCAAGTCGTACGCTGCCGCCCGCCAAAGCGCGTTGATAGGCTACTGTTTTGGCAAAAACGCGGGACCTGCCCCGGGCGTCACGCGTAAGCAATTCACCGATATCCTAAACGCGCCCAATAATATCCTCGCCATCGAATACCTGCGGGCCATCGACGCTTTACACCTGCAATACGCCCCGTATGCGGTTCCGATCGCCGCCACCACGGCGGAGCCGGGAAACGCGCAGGGGCAGGCCGGCGAGCCAACCCTCCGCTACTGCAGCGCATCGGCCATAAGGGACATAATCCGCACGCGCCAAGCGGATGCAGAGGACGCGGCGCGCTTTGACACAATCGACGCCTTGAAAACCACCATGCCCGACTACAGCCGCGCGCTGCTGGCGGCGGAATTTTCCATGGGCAGGGGGCCAGTACTCGACGAGATGTTTTTCCCGCTCATCACGGCCATAATTAAGCGGGGCGGGGCTGCATCATTGCGCCGCTACCGGGACGTGGGCGAGGGGCTGGAAAACAGGCTGTACAGGGCGGCGCTCAAGGCCGGCGCCTATAGCGAGCTCATCGCCGCATCCGCGACGAAGCGCTACCCGATGAGCCGCATCAGAAGGATATTTACACGCATCCTGCTGGGGCATGACGAAGAAACCCTGGGCGCAATCGACGCGGACAGCGGGCCGCCGTACATTCGCGTACTCGGCTTTAACAGCATCGGGCGCGGCCTGCTGGCGCGCGTCGGGCAGAAGGCGCCGTTTATAACGAATTTCAAAAAACTAGCGCGTTCCGATCCGCGTAGCCGCGCGTTTATGGACTTGGAATCGGGGGCGACCGACCTGTATGTGACCGCATTCCAAAATCCGGGCTTCCACGCTCCGGGACAGGATTTCATTCGGCGCCCGGTACGTTTTTGATTTATATGTGGGGCAAGCCCCACACCCCAAGTCGGTAGGGAAAATGCGATTTCCCCTACCTCACGCAGGCTATGCCCGCGCACCGCGCTTTGCGCGGTGTTAGTATCTTTATTATTCGTTATTTATTGTCGGCACAAGTTATTAAGTTACTTGTAATTTGGGTAAGAACAGCATATAGGAGCGCCCATGCGTGCACGCACACACGCGCGCTGCGGGATACATTGGGGGTAGCAAAATCGTCATAGACCATAAAACCACAATCGGCGATACCGCGCCCTGCGGCGAAACGACAGACAGGTCTGCCCTGCCTTTTAAAGAATACGGAGAAGGCATGGCCTTGGCCTATGACGCCCTCATGCGCGAAGACTACTCCTATACCAAATACGCAGACTATATCGAAGCCATATTCAAAAAGCACGGGATGCCCCCGGAGCCTCTCATCGCCGACCTTGGGTGCGGCACGGGCTCGCTGTGCATTGAGCTCGCCCGCCGGGGCTACGGCGCCATTGGCATAGACAGCTCCCCGCACATGCTCGCGGAGGCGCGGCGCAAGGCCCTGGACGGCGGCGCGCCCGACATCCTCTTCCTGGAACAGGAGCTGGACGCGTTCGAGCTGTTCGGGTCGGTCGGGGCGTTTGTGTCGACGGTCGACAGCCTCAACTATATAACGGACAAGCGCCGCCTGCGCCGCGTGTTCCGCTTGGTGGGCAATTACCTGGCGAGCGGCGGCCTGTTTATATTCGATCTCAATACGGAGCGCAAACTTTCAAGGGGCATCGGCGGCGGCGTGTTTTATGAGATTACCGACGACATATGTTATTTATGGGAAAGCAAATATTATAGCGCCAACAAGACCTCGGTTTTCGACTTGACGTTTTTTGCGCGCGGGCGCGACGGCCGCTGGAGCAGGTTTGACGAAATCCACCGGCAGCGGGCTTACACCCGCGCCGACATAGAGTCCGCAATCAGCGGGACAGGGCTGTCAATAGCCGGCCACTACGGCTTTCTCACGTTCAACCGCCCCTCCGGCAAGGCCAACAAGGCCGTTTATATTATGACTAAAACAGACAGGTGCAGCGACAGCGTATGAACCACAGAAAAAGCGCAAAAAACAGCCAATCTGACAAGGCGCAGCCGGACAGGAACAGCAACCCCATTTTTGGCGCCCTGAGCGATTTCGGCCTCGACAGCGCAGGCAGCGCCCAGGTGTTCGGCGCAGCCGAGGAGCCCGCCCCTGTCGGACCGAATATAGCGCAGACCCACACATTGAAAGAAATTGAACTGGGCATATACAGCAAGTCGTTCAAATGCCCCGCCTGCGACGCCGATTCGAAGGTCCCAGCGGTGAGGTCTTCGCACATACGCCTTACCCGGAGCGATACGGACTTCATGCCCATTTATAAAGACCCTAACCCACTGTACTATTTCGCCGTGTTTTGCACGCATTGCGGCTATGCGGCCATCGCGTCAAGCATAAAGAAACTGTCTGCCGCGCAAAAAAAGCTTTTCCACGAAAAAATAGGCTCATCGTGGAAGTTTGATAAAAAATACCCTGTGTACTACGACCCACAGACAGCGATTGAGATCCATAAGCTCGCGTTATACAACGCGGTCGTATCCGGCGAGAAGGAGGGCGTAAAATCCATCCTCAGCCTGCACATAGGGTGGCTCTATAGGATCCTTGAAGACATCGAGAACGAGATGGTTTTTTTGCGCACGGCACGCGAGGGTTTCGAGCGAACATTTGCAAACGAGCCGGCGCCGGTCGGCGGGCTGGACGCAAGCAGCATGCAGTATTTGATCGGCGAGCTGTCAAGGCGCGTGGGCGACTATTCGGGCGCGCTGAACTGGTTCAAGCTCGTCCTGGTGGACCGCAACGCCAAGCAGCGGGTTAAGGACCTGGCCCTAGAGCAAAAAGACCGCATCATGGCCTATTATGCGTCCGGTGGAAAATTCAAATAACGATTAACGTGGAAAACGTCTTTGTAGGGGTGACCGTCGCTACAGGGGACGGTCACCCCTACATGGTTTGTGCAATTAGCCAGTTACCAATTTGTTTTTGCGCAGCCTGCGCCATTTGCACCTACATGTATTTCCTGGCTGCCTGGCCCGCCATGTAGATGGTCTTTTCTTCGTCGATGGTCGTCAGCCTGCGCTGCTCCATCAATATGTCCCCGCCCACAATCACCGTATCGACGTCCGAGGCGCGCGCCGCGTAGATCAGCGCGGACAGGTGGCTGTACACGGGCTGCAGGTGCGGGCTGTCCAACGAAATTATGGCAATGTCCGCCGCCCCGCCCGGTACAATGACGCCGGCGCCGCTGCCGGATATCCCGAGCGCCGCCGCCCCGTTGCGGGTCGCCATTTTGAACGCCTCCGCCGCTGCGACAGCGGTCGGGCTGCCGTTTATCGCTTTATGTATCAGCGCGGCCTGGCGCATCTCCATAAAAATGTCCAATGTATTGTTGGACGAGGCGCCGTCCGTGCCGAGGCAGACGTTGATGCCCCGATCCAGCATTTTTGTTACGGGCGCCACCCCGCTAGCCAGTTTGAGGTTGCTGGTGGGGTTGTGGGCGATGCTGACATTTTTGTCACCCAGTATAGCGATATCCGCGTCGTCCACATGGACGCAGTGCGCGGCGATCACGGGCCCGTCTAGCAACCCGTAATCCAGCGCCAGCTCGACGGAGCTTTTTTTGTATTGGGTGAGCATGTTTTTGCGTTCGGTCGCGGTCTCCAGGATGTGTATGTGGATGGGGGCGCCCAGCTCTTTCGCGAGGCGCGCGCCCTCGGCCAATGTCTCGGGCTGGTATAGGTATATCGAATGGATTTCGATGTTGACGCCGATTTTACCGTTGGATGCGCCGCCCCAGCGCGAAAAGAACGCCTTGCAACCTTCGGAGTCGACTAGCGCGTCCCCGCGCTTTTCCGTGAGCAGCGGGCCGATGGAGACCGTGGCGCGTATCCCAGAATCGCTGAACGCGGACGCCACGTTTTCCATTTTCAGGTACATGTCGTTCACGGCGGTCACCCCGCCGCGCAGCATTTCCGCGATGCCGAGCATCGTGCCCCAGTATATGTCGCTATCGGTGAGCCGCGCTTCCGCAGGGAAGATTTTTTCGAAGAGCCACGTCTCCAGGTCCATGTCGTCCGCATAGCCGCGCAGCAGCGTCATCGCTGTATGGCAGTGCGCGTTCACGAGCCCGGGGATCGCCAGCCGCCCGGCGCCGTTGATGATCCTGTCGGGGCAAAACCCCTCCCGCGCGGGCGCCGGTGCATGAGTATCCGCGCTGCCGCCCGAAACGAACAATATTTTACCGTCTTTAATGCCAATGTTCGCGCCTCGCAGCACCGGCGCGTCCGCAGCCGTCAGAACATCTATGTTCTTAATTAATATGTCCATGTTTTTCCACTCCCGATTTATATATGCAAATTCCATGAATACAGGTATTTTTCCTGCTCCGCTGTCAGCGCGTCAATCTTTACGCCCATGGACTCCAGCTTGTACTGCGCGACCAGTCTGTCGAGCTCGTCCGGCAGCTTAACGACCTTCTTTTCCAGGGCGCCCCCGTTCTCGACCAGATATTTTGCGGAGAGCAGTTGGATGGCAAAGCTCATATCCATTATCTCCGCAGGGTGCCCGTCCCCGGAAGCGAGGTTCACCAGCCTGCCGCGAGCAAGCAAGTTGAGCCGCCGCCCATCGACGAGCCGGTACGCGCGGATGTTCTGCCTCTGGTCCGCCACCTCGGAGGCGAGGCCCTCCAGAGCGGGTATGTCTATCTCCACGTCGAAATGCCCCGCGTTGCACAGCACCGCGCCGTCCTTCATCCTCTCGAAATGGCGCCCGGCTATGACCTTGCTGCAGCCGGTGACGGTGATAAATATATCCCCGACTTCGCAGGCGCGGTCCATCGGCATGACCTCATGCCCGTCCATCCACGCTTCGGCTGCTTTTATGGGGTCGATCTCGGTGACGACGACCTTCGCGCCCATTCCCTTGGCGCGCAGCGCCACCCCCTTGCCGCACCACCCGTAGCCCGCGACGACCACCGTCTTGCCGGCGGCAATCAGGTTTGTCGTCCTGTTGATGCCATCCCACACGGACTGCCCGGTGCCGTAGCGGTTGTCGAACAGGTGCTTGCAGTCCGCGCTGTTGACGGCTATGACCGGGTACATCAAAAGCCCGTCCCGCTCCAGTATGACAAGCCGGTTGATGCCCGTCGTCGTCTCCTCGCAGCCGCCGACGACATGGGCCGCCAGGTCGCGCTTTTCGGTGTGCAGCAGCGCAGCCAGGTCCCCGCCGTCATCAATTACAATGTTCGGGGCGGCGCCGAGCGCCTGCACCAAATGCCGCCTGTACTCGTCCGGGGTCTCGTCGTGCCACGCGAACACCTCGACGCCCTCGTCCGCCAGCGCAGCCGCCACGTCGTCCTGCGTAGAGAGCGGGTTGCAACCCGCCGCCGTCACTTCCCCGCCGCCGGCCCTGATCGCCCGGATGAGGCGCGCCGTTTTGGCTTCCATATGCACGGACACGGCAAAACGCACGCCGGCAAACGGCCTGGAAGCGACAAATTCACTCTCCAGCCGCCCCACAACCGGCATATTGCGTTCCACCCAGTCAATCTTGCGCCTGCCCGACTCAGCCTGCTTTATATCACGAACCTCCGCCATATAATCAACCATGCTCCTTTCGATGCGCTTATGATACGCATATATAACAATCGTCATATTTAACAATCATAATAACAGACAAGGATCAGGATATCCGATCCATTGATCCCTTTATCCAGCTTTTATTCCACACCGGTGAGAAAAGCTTTTGCCCGCTCTACGGCTGTCTTTGCGCCGTCGCTGAGACCGCGCCCAACTTGGCGGTAGTCGAAGCTCTTGCAAAACTCCGATATGTCGCTGTTCAGGCCAGCCAAATATGACTGGCATATACCGCCCAGACTGCGATACAGCTCCTGCCGTGGCCCCGGCGGCAGGGAATGCTCGGCGCGAGCGAGTATGTCCGCGTAATGCGGCACGCAAAAAAAAGGCTGGCTGCCAAATTTAACGCGGAAATCGGGCTCGGTTCTCCACATATGGAGCATATTGTCCAGATAACGCCCCATGAACAGGCCGACCCTGCCGCATATGAAGCAGCCCTGCTCCGCCCCTCGGGCGGCTTCGCGGGCCCTTTGATATTTGCGGCGCACAAGCGCGGGAAAAAATGGAAGCTTGCGCTCCGGCTTAAAAGCCGACGCCGCGATAGCGGGCGAAAACACAGCTTTGTCCAGTTCCGGCAAGTGGCTCTCGATCATCAACGCGAACGATAGCTTATTTTTTTCGGCGAGCATCGCCTGCATGTGGCGGCGGCAAAAGCCCTGCTCATTAGTCTTTATCCTCACATCGGGCTCCATCATCGACGCGCCCATGGTATATTCCAGCGACGATTGTTCAAGGTCCGCGAGCAGCTTGCACAAAGGGCAGCCATCGCGGCGGTCGAACGCTTCGTTGATTGGAATAGTATAAATCGTCTCTTTCATGGGGCTCTTTCACCGGTAATTGGTTAGTGATGGCTTGTTGATTGGTTGAATGATAATACAGGATATGTTATCATTTCAAAAATCGCCGCGCAAGCAGCTGCGGGGACAGACAGGACAGAACAAGGCAGGACAGGACGATTATAGCGTGGTTTATATGTCAAATTATACGAATAGCCGCATCCGGGACTTTGCACGCGAAATAAACGGGAAAAGGGTCGCTGTCATCGGCATCGCCGTTTCGAACACACCCCTTATCGAGTTCCTGTACAAGCATGGCGCGCAAGTTACCGCGTTCGACAGGGCCGGCGCCGATGCGCTTGCGGACAGGATCGAGCGGCTCAGGCCCTGCAATATCGAATACAGGCTCGGGCCGGGCTACCTGGACAGGCTGAAAGGCTTCGACCGGATATACAGGACGCCGGTCATAAGGCCCGACATCCCTGAGTTTGTGATGGAGCAAGGGCGCGGGGCAGTCATATCTTCTGAAATGGAGCTGTTTTTAGACTTGTGCCCGGCTACGGTATTTGGGGTGACCGGCAGCGACGGCAAGACGACGACCACCACGCTGATATATGAGATGCTAAAAGCAGGCGGATATAACTGCTACCTGGGCGGCAATATCGGCAGACCGTTGATTTCAGACGTCGAGGCCATGTCCCCCGACGATATGGCGGTGGTGGAGCTGAGCAGCTTCCAGCTCATGACGATGAAAAAGAGCGTCGACATAGCTGTGATTACTAATATATCGCCAAACCACCTGGACGTGCATAAATCTTACGGCGAATATATGGATGCAAAGAAAAATATATTTATGCACCAAGGACAGGACGGCGTGTGCGTATTGAACTACGACAACAAAGAGACGCGCTCGCTGTGCGCCGGGGCGCCGGGGCGGCTGGTGCTGTTTAGCGTTGAATGCTGCGGCGATTTTGGCGAGGACATAAACAATGCCGCAGACGCGAACCATATCGCAGACACGAACCATGGCGCAATCGGCGCCGTCTACGCCATGGGCGACGACATAATTTACAACAAGCGTGACGCGGAGCATGGGACTATGCACGGCGTGGCGCACGGCGCGACGCGCAACATGATGCGCGGCATGGAACACGGCTCAGGGCCAAGCGCAGGGTACAACACGGCACACGGCACAGAGCCCGGCGAACCAGGCGCAGCCAAGGTTACCAGCATTAGCGACATCCGCATCCCGGGCCGCCACAACGTCGAAAACTACCTTGCTGCGATCGGCGCGGTCTACCCGTATGTCGGCGCGGACGCCATTTTGGCGACCGCGCGTTCATTCAACGGCGTCGAACACAGGCAGGAGTACTTTCGGACGCTGGACGGCGCGCGCTACTTCAACGACTCGATCGCCTCCAGCCCGACCAGGACAATCGCCTGCCTGAATACGTTCGATCAAAAAATCATATTGATAGCGGGCGGCAAGGACAAAGACCTTGACTACGCGCCGCTGGGGCGGCACATCGCAGAAAAGGCAAAGTTATTAATTTTATGCGGGCAGACAGCGCCGCTAATAAAGGAATCGCTGCTGCGCCACTGTGAAACGCAAGGCGTGCCCTGCCCCGTCCCCATTGTGGAATGCGACAGTTATGAAGAGGCGGTAGCCGCCGCGCGAAAAAACGCGGTAACAGGGGACATAGTCGTACTGTCCCCTGCCAGCACCAGCTTTGACCGCTTCCGGAACTTTGAGGAACGCGGCCGCGTATTTAAAGCGCTTGTAAACGCGCTAAAGTAGACGCAAAATGTGCGCCAGGCAGACGCAAAGCGTGCGCCTAAAACTCCATTCTGCGCGACTTCAGCTCCGACGCCCCCGAATTGAGCTCTTTTAGACACTCATTGCAAATGATGCGGTCCCTGAAATTGACGACGTCCTTAGCCTCCCCGCAGAATATACAGGCTGGCTCGTATTTGCGAAGAATGATCAAGTCCCCGTCCACGTATATCTCCAACGGGCTCCTGATTTCAATGTCCAAGGTCCGCCGCAGCTCGATGGGCAGCACGACCCTGCCGAGTTCATCAACCCTTCTGACAATGCCTGTAGATTTCATGTTAACCCTCCTTAGTATTTTGACTGGATTATCCATCGTGTATATCATGCAGCATATGAAGTCCGTGTAAAATATCAGTGACTAAATTATATATTTTATGTAATTCTTTGTCAATAGATACTCAATATATAAGATCAACAATTTTAATCCATATAAATAACGTTAATTACCGCATAAAATCAAAATATATGCTGGAGCGGTGATAGTGGATGAGCCGGAGCCACGGCAGTGGACGATCCGCAGCGGCAGCAATGGATTATCCGGAGCGGCGGCAATGGATTATCCTGGGTGGTGATAGTGGATGAGCCGGAGCGGCGGCGATGGATTACCCGGAGCGGTGGTAGTGGTCCTGAAGGTGCGTGCTGCAGTATTCATAGTTGCCTTCGCATTTTGAGCAGTAGCGGAAGTCCATGTTCGGATCGTCGAGCTCTGTAATGCCGCACACCTCGCATTTGTGGAAAGACCCCCTGATGACCCTGGACTCGCTCTTTTTCCTCTCAAATTCGCGGCGGCTGCCGACCGACCTCCGGTTTTGGCGAACCGTTTGGACAATATGAGGGCCGAAAAACAAGGCATACGCGGCCAGTGGGGCGAGTATGAACAGCCTGCCTGCCCAGCCGGACGACACGACGAAGCTATAGGCGAGGAAAGCCCATGCGGCCCAGGCGAGCCATTTAATTTTGACAGGTATAATAAAAAAGAGCAGTATGCGCATTTCGGGCGCGAGGCTGGCAAACGCCAAAAACAGCGACAGGTGGATGTAGCGCGCGCCCCAAACCGGGTAGCCGGTCAAAAACGACACGGCCACGGTGAGGGCGAAGCCGATGAAGTAAAAGAGGGTGAGCCGAAAGCTACCCCAACTGGATTCTAAACTTCTTCCAATGATAAATAGGAAATATAGCTCTAAAATGAGCGATAGGATCGATGCGCCGAACGAATTTAAGAATATGAATGTGACGATCCGCCAGACTTCACCCTTGAACACTTCAGCCGGGGCTAGCACCAGCCGCGACACAAAGACATTGTCCGGGAAGACGAACCCCATAAGCCAGACCAGCGCGTTACCGCCCACCAGATATACCGTAAGGTTCCTAACCGCAAACCAACCGAACTTGCGTTCCAGCTTGTCTAATATTCGCATGCTTTTAACGCCCCCAAGAAAACAACAGCCCCGCAGCATACGTGACGGCGGGGCATGTCTTTGATATATTATCTGCGCCGGCTAAACAACTGTGGCTACGGCCTACCGGAAAGCCTCTAATAATTACTCTACCGCTGACAAACAGACGTCGGACATCAAAACAGCATGATACATTGATACTGCGGTAACAATTTTAGCCTATAAATCCTATTTAAACTTACGCTTGCGCGCAGCTTCGGACTTTTTCTTCCTTTTTACGCTGGGCTTCTCGTAATGTTCGCGCTTGCGCACCTCAGCGAGGACGCCCGCTTTCGCGCACTGGCGCTTGAAACGCTTTAGCGCGCTGTCCAACGACTCGTTTTCTTTCAACCTGATCTCCGACATGTGTTTACACCCCCCCCAATGACCTGAAATGCACCGGTTCATCTTTACACATTATATATTTTCGCTGCCACAAAGTCAACAAAATCCGTGCCGCTTTGTGCGGCTTTATTCGGAGCAATTATGCCGGCAATTACGCCAGTAATTATGCCGGTAATTATGCCGGGCAAACTGGCGCCCGAAAAAATAAGAGACGTCGGCGTCAGCGCTGCTTACCGCCTGCAGCGAAATTACCAAAATGGGCGACCTGCTTGCGACAGATCGCCCATTTGCGTTTACAGTATTAGCAAGTCAGGATCCTTGCCGATTGTCCAGTACTCGTCCCCGACAAGCTCGAGTTTGTTCGAAACTGCGGAACGCGCACCGGCGTCCAGTATCGACGCGGCCAGCAGATTGAGGGGCAAATCAATCATCGGGAACAGCGGCTCGCCGGTATCGAGATGGTTCAAAACGTCCTCGCCGAGCGTCGCCCTGCCGGCCGGGAGAGGCTTGGGCTCGACTACCTCGTCGGGCTTGTCGGTGTGGCGCTGCTTGTAAACCTCCACGCCGCTACGGCCCACGACTATCGTACCCTCGGTCCCGTAGATCAGCGGCCCCGCCGGTACGCCGCTGTTGACGGTCGCCCACGAGCCTTCCAGATGGACGACGGCGTTCGGGAAGCGGGCTATGATAGCCGCGTAGTCCTCGGCGTCGCCGTAGTGGGAGTTGATATTGGCCTTCACGCCGAACGCCGCCACAGGCCTTTGCCCGAGGAACCAGCACGACATGCACGCACCGTAGCAGCAGTAGTCCAGCATCGACCCGCCGCCCTGATCGGAAGAGTACCACCATTCTGCGCCCAGCTCCTCTTCGGATATCGTCTGCCCATATGACAGCGGCCCCTGCGAGTCGCTGTTCCTGTGCGAGAACTTGAAGACGCGCCCGATCTTGCCTGCGTCGACCAGCTCTTTCGCGGTGCGGATCCCCGGCGACCAAGCCGACGGCCAGTTGGTGATGATTTTGGCATTGCTCGCCCTGGCGGCGCGCCACATCCTGAGCGTGCCTTTCATGTCGGCGGCAAACGGCTTCTCCAGCACGACATGGATGCCCTTTTTGAGCAGCAGCTCCGTCACGAACGGATGGTACGCATTCTCCGCGCACACGCAGCAGATATCCAGCTCGTTCTCCTCCAGGAGCTTCTCGTAGCAGTCGTACTCCTTCATGTCGTACAGCCTGACGGCTTGCTTTAGCTCGTCGTAGCGCGTGCCCCTCTCGATGCTCAGCGAGGGGACGCGGGGCGGCACATCCGCTGCGGCGACCATCTCGACGCGGTCTTTCAATAACGCAAACGATTTGATGTTCGTTTCAATATGGCTGTGGGCGAACCCGATGGCCCCCACGCGATATTTTTTTGCCATGATTTTTATCCTCCTAGTTTGTTACGCGGTTTGTAACACGATCAGTTACACATATATGCGCCAGGTGTGGTTGTGCATCCATCCGGTGTGGTCTTTGAGCTTTTGGTTGGACATGAACGGCGCAAAGCCCGGCAGGTGGTTCTTCATGCGCAGCAGCAGCTCAGGGTGGAACTTCTTGATGATGTCCATCGTCGGCTCCGACGCCACCGTGTCGTCCGCGTGGCAGTAGTACGCGGCGTAGATGGGGAGCGCTTTCTGAGCCGCCATTTCTAAAATGTTGATGTTTCCCTGATTTTCTGCAGGCTCTTGGGCCTCCTCGTACTCCACCGGCTTCCTGGTGAACAGAACCGGCTCATGCCCGCATTTTTCAGATTGCTGACGAGCCATTTGCCCAGGCGCCCGTTGCGCCAGTCAGTAATACACGCATTTGCAGCCTCCTTACCTACAATCGCCTATATCATTTTGTCACATTTGCTAGCACTTGGCCAGTCGCATTTTTTCCACTCAGCCAGCTTTTCGATTGGGAGCGGATCGAACGTCGTTTTCAAGTCCTGCGTCACGCCGGTGCGCGCCGCGCGGTAGCCGGCCTCGATGAACTCGATTACGTGCCGCGCGTGCTCCGGAGTCCCTATGTCAGGCATACCGCCGTTCTTAATCAGCCCGACGACCTGCGTGATGTCCTCGAACACGTGCCGCTTGGCAGTTGATATTGCGGTAGGTGCGCGGTGGGGGCTTGCCCCCGCCGCGTCCCTGTACGGGCGACCGCCCTCGGTGCGGCCGTCCCTACAGTCCGCGTTCCATAATAAGCGCCGCCCAGAAGAACGCCGCTATCGCCTCTTTGCTGTTCACGTTTTTGGCGTAACCTACATATATGTCATAGTTGTCCTGTATGCACAGCCCGTCGCAGGCGTCGAATATGTCCGCGTTGCCCTCGTAATCCACGATGCATTTTGTCTTGATGCCGCTAAAAGCTTTAGCTGCGGCACGGTCGCACTTATCCTTGTCGATCAGCCCGAGTAGGCCCGCCTTTTTTATGCAGTACAGGAACATCGCGCTGCCGGACGTGTCGTGCCAGTTGCGCGGGTAGCGCGGCTTGTCGACGACCTGGTACCACAGCCCGGAAGTGGAGTCCTGCACTTTCAACAAGCCGTCTACCAGTTTCCTAAGCTGCATGTACAGCCTATCGTAGCCGGCATGCGTCTTCGGCAGTATCTCCAGCACGTCAACCAGGATCATCGCGTACCACCCCAGCCCCTCGCACCATATCTCCTGCGCCTTGCCCGTGATCGGGTGCGCCCAGGATACGCGGCGGTTCTCGCTGTAGCCGTGGTACAGGAGGCCCGAGCCGTCCTTCTCGCAGCGGTCGAACGCGATCGATAGCTGGCGTACCGTCTCGTCAAAGCAGTACTCCTTGTCGCCGCAGAACGCGCCGTACCGCGTCAGGAACATGAGCCCCATGAACAGCCCGTCCACCCACATCTCGGATGGCAGGCCCCTGCCGTGCCAAAAACCGCCGTCGGAGTTGCGGGGGTAGTCGTTGAACGCGGCCCTCACCTTTTCGCACGCGAGCCTGTACTTTTCCTTGCCCGTCCTCGCAAAGGCCCAGACCAGTACGGATCCCGCCATGATGTCGTCGAGGCTGTTACCGGTGAATGCCGGCACGTCGCCCTGCTCGGTCACATGGAAGTCGCAGTAGCCCATTATATAATCAAGATATTTTTGTTCGCCCGTCTTTTCGTACAGCCGTATGAACCCCCACAGCATAAAGCCCTGCGGGTAGCACCACGACCTGTACGGAAAATCGTTCGCGTTCGGGTAGCGGTTCATTATTGTTTTAGCCATTAATAATGTGTAAGACATTTAAACGTTCCATTTCTCACTGTGCCTTGGGCGATTGAAAAGACGGTATTTTACGGGCGAACACTGTTCGCCCCTACAACATTTTATATATGTAAAATTGACTGCCCATATGTAGGGACGCACATTGTGCGTCCGCAACTTTTACAATCGCCTATCACTGTGCCTGTGAAATAAGCATACGGGCGCGTGGGGCGCGCCCGTGTGCTCAACTATATTGTTTATTACATAATCTTCCCGTTTAACTATCGGCTTATATATAATATTTACCACGGCGGAAACTGCCGGCTTATATATTATATTTGCCCGGCAGCGGCCGTCTGTTGATTTTGCCCTTTGAGCGCTCGAGGCGCTCCGGATACGGCACATCGTCCATTACCTCCAGTGCGTCGACCTCGCCGCGCCCGATCGGGATCGGCCCGCGCGTGGGCTTTAGCCACTTGACGCCGTTCGTGATGACTTTTTGGACGGCGGCGTTCTCGCTGTATATCGGGAATTCCTCGTGCCCGGCTTGGAAATAAAAAATGCGGCCGGCGCCCCGGTTGTATGTCATCCCCGAGCGCAGCGCTTCCCCGCCCTGGAACCACGTTATAAATATGAGGTCGTCCGGCGTCGGCAGGCCGAACGGCTCGCCATACATTTCCTCGTTCGGGATGTCGAACCAGTCCTCCTCCAGCCCCTCGCAGATCGGGTGCGCCCGGTTGATGAGCCACACCCTGGCCCTTTCGCCGCATTCGCGGTACTTGCCGCCGGACCGGTTGGAACCCAGCAGTAGGCGCGACACTTTCGCCGACGTGGCGGAGTGCAGCAGCAAAAGGCCCATACCCTTCTGAAGCACGGCGTTCACGACGCGGGCGGCCGCCTCGTCCGTGACCTTGTCATGGTACAGGTGGCTCCACCACACAAGCACGTCCGTGTTGTCGATGAGCTCCTGCGAGAGCCCGCATTCGGGCATCGTCAGGTGGCTGAGCGTTACGTCTAGCGCCGGGTCTTTTTTGAGGAAGTCCCCGATGGCCGTGTTTATGTCGTTCGGGTAGCTCCTGACCGCGTTCACCTCGGACTCGGGTAGTCCCTCGCTCCACACTGTGACTTTCAATTTACTTGACATATTCCATATCCTCCATTTCGCTATACATTATATTATAACGCGGATCTGATGATTGTAAAAATGCTCCGCAGGAACAACTGCGACGGAAGCATAGACACTAAGCCCCGGCACTATTATAATAGTATTCACGACAGTGCCGCCACCAGTATGGCACGAAAGTATGGAGTCGTGAACACTATCGCGGCGCAACGCGCCGCGCGGGCGTTTCACGCCCGTAAGGTGAGGGGAACCGCGCTTCCCCGAACCGACGACTTTCATATTAGAAATATTATAATTTAACGTCGCGGACGCGAATGCTGAAAGGGGCAATACAATATTATGACAGCCGAACAAATGCGTAACAAGTACTTTGAGTTTTTTAGAGAACGGGGGCACAGCCTCATCGCGTCCGCGTCGCTGCTGCCCGAGAACGACCCGAGCGTCCTTTTCACGACTGCCGGGATGCACCCGCTCGTGCCGTACCTGCTCGGTGAGCGCCACCCCATGGGCAAGCGGCTCGTCAACGCGCAAAAGTGCATCCGGACGGACGACATCGACGACGTTGGCGATGCGTCCCATCACACCTACTTTGAAATGCTCGGCAACTGGTCGCTCGGCGATTATTTTAAAAAAGAGTCCATCCGGATGAGCTACGACTTTTTGACGCGGGTGCTCGGCATCCCGGCGGACAGGCTGGCTGTGACTGTCTTCGAGGGGCATGCGCTGATACCGAAGGACACCGAGGCATATGATTACTGGAAGGACGTGGGGTTGCGGGACTCTCAGATATATTTTTATGGCATGGACGAGAACTGGTGGGGGCCGGCCGGCGCGACAGGCCCATGCGGGCCCGACACCGAGATTTTTTATGACACGGGCGCCCTCTCTTGCAACGACGAGTGCGGGCCGGCATGCAAATGCGGTAAATTCGTGGAGATTTGGAACAATGTCTTCATGCAGTACAACAAGCTGGCGGACGGCTCGTATGTGCTGCTCGACCAGCAGAACGTGGACACCGGCATGGGGCTGGAGCGTATAGTCGCCGTATTGAACGGGCAGGCGAGCGTTTACGAAACCGATATGCTTGCGCCCATTGTGAAAAAAATCGAGGAGCTGACGGGCGTGGCCTATTCGGACTGGGTAGGCGAAGCGGGCGTGGCAGGCAGTTCGGTCGGAAACGTCCGCGAGTTCCGCATCATAGCCGACCACATGAGAGCAGCCGTGTTCATATTGGGCGATTACAAAAAAGTCGTCCCGTCGAACACGGAACAGGGGTATATCCTGCGTAGATTGATCAGACGGGCCATCCGGCTGCTCCGGCAATTGGCGGCGGGCGCCGATCCACAGAGCTGCCTGTCCGCCATTGCGGACGTCGTCATCTCCATCAACGCAAACGTCTACCCGGAGCTTTTGGAAAACCGGGATTTTATAATCGAGCAGCTCGAAAAGGAGTGCGCCATTTTCCTGCGGACGCTGGAGCGCGGCTTAAAGGAGGCGGAAAAGGTACTGGGCAGGCTGGAGGCCGGTGGCACACTGGCCGGCGGCGAGGTGTTCCGCCTGTTCGACACATTCGGCTTCCCGCCGGAACTTACGGAGGAGCTGGCGGCGGAAAAGGGCGCCGCGGCTGACATCGAGGGCTTCAAACAGCACCTTGCGCAGCACCAGGAGAAATCGAGGAGCGGCGCCCGGGGGATGTTCAAGGGCGGGCTGGCGGACCACTCCGATCAGACGGCGCGGCTGCACACCGCGACGCACCTGCTGAACGGCGCGCTGCGCACGGTCCTTGGGGACGGAGTCATGCAGCGGGGCAGCAATATCAACGCCGAGCGGCTGCGCTTCGACTTTTCGTTCGACCGTAAAATGACGGCGGAAGAGATTGAAGCGGTGAATAAAATCGTAAACCGCGCCATCGCTGACAGCATAGATGTGGTATGCGAGGAGATGCCGGTGGACGCGGCGGCGGCATCCGGCGCTGTCGGCGTGTTCGAGAGCCGCTATGGCGAAATAGTCAAAGTGTACACCATGGGCGAATATTCCAAAGAGATATGCGGCGGCCCGCACGTGGCCAACACGGGCGAGCTGGTGTCGTTCACCATTCAGAAAGAAGAAAGCTCGTCGGCCGGCGTCCGCCGCATAAAAGCCACAGTCGGCGCACAGTAACCGCGAGCTCAGTGCTACGCGACGCTGTACTGCGCGACGCTGTGCTGTGCTGCGCTACTCTGTGCTACGCTACTCTGTGCTGCGCTTGCTGTGCTGCGCTACTCTGTGCAACGCGTCGTTGTGCTACGCCACTCTGTGCTGCGCGTTAGCACGCAGCGCGATAATATACAATGCGCAATAGTCATCGCGAACAGAGTGAAGCAATCCAGCGTTTCATAGGCATTAATGCCAGCAGTAGAAAAATATTACACTGGATTGCTTTGTCGCAAGCTTCCCGCAATGGCTGAATCTAGCATTATTGCTGCGGGACTATTATTTGGAATGGCTCGCACCCCGTAAACAATATGCCGTTTTCAATATTTTTGATGCGCTCCCTTTGGTGCTCGTCTATGTCGGACGGATTATAAAACCAACTGAATTTGCATATTTGCCGGAATTTCATAAACAGGGGTATTTTATCAAACCAAAAATCGGCCAGCCGGTTGGCAGACAAATATCCGTTCATGAAATTGTCGACGATTTCGTTGGTAAAGTCTTGCCCCGCATCGTTATTGCGCCCCCACCACAGCCCATGATACAAGGCGATTCCAATGTCCAGGGCAAACCAGCCATATAGGCTGTCATCGAAGTCAAACACATTTATGTGCTTACCGTCTATTATAAAATTCCACGGGTGCAGATCATAATGTATCAACCCATACGAATCCGCGTCTTTTGGCAAGGCCATAATTTCGGTCAATAAATCTTCGGTGATTTTATACACAGTGGCGCAATGTTTAATATTCTCAATATGAAGCGCTTCATAGCCCGTAAAAGCGCCTCTTACATCATTTTCGCCCGCAGGGGAATATGCCTTGGTAAGCCTGTGTATATCGCCCATTACCTTGCCCCAGTTGTGGAATATTTCGGCGCTCCATAAAGCAGGGTCGTTTTTGTCCCAAAACCTGCCAGCCAGTGTTTCAAAGGCGGAAATGATATATGTCTTGCCGTCTGCTTCGGTCGATATTACGAGCTGATTGTTGCCGGCGGCGAGCGGCAAAGAAACGTTAATATCATTTTTAGCTAAATAATACAGCCAGTCCATTTCCGCTTTGGTTTGGCGCATTTGCTCAGCCGGGCGCTCTGAAAACCGCAAAATATACCCTTTGCCATTTATTTGAAAAGAATAAATCTGATTGGTGGAGCCGCTGATGAAGCGCAGCGTACTTTTATCAAACCCATAATTTTCCGCAGCGAATGAAAGCAAAATATCCGATACCATGCAATACTTTCCTCCATTTATAAAACCACGCTGAACATAAAAGCGGTGCTGGGCTTGTCGCGGCCGTCAACAAACACGTCCGCCGTCCAATATATTTCCGGGTACGGAATATTCACGCCCTGCCCCAAAATTATGTTCCTTGTTATGTCATACATCCTGCCGCCGTCCGTGCCCTCGTCGTTGTGCATCGCCTCTATGTCGCCGGAGAAGGTCGCGAGGGCAAATTGCGAACAGAAAGTCAAATATGGCGTGTCAAAGTCGTCCGGGACAAAATCCCAATACACAGCCCCCTCCGGCACAGGCGCGCCCGCTTTCATGAACCGCCCCCAAAAGCCATGCCATCTTTCGACGTCCACGCCCTTGCCGTAGTGGTGCTGGAACAAAACATCATAGTCAAAACCGGACTTATATCCATCCAAATTATCCAGGGTTGCAAAAAGTTTATTGCGGGCATCCATATTATTCTTTTTTGCCGTTTCGATATCGCCGGACTCGTCCTCTACTTCCACCCCAATAAATCGCATGGCGGGCATGGTTTTGTATTCAAAGCTGTCAACCATAAAGCCATCTTGCTGCCTTTTGACCAAATCCGGCATAAACAGGCACCACTGCACCTGCGCGTCACTGCCTTTTAAGTATTGGATATAACCAAATGTTACGACGCTGTCAGTGCCGTAGGGCCCGGTTTTATTGCCCGCGATTAGCTCCCGCACGCCCCGATCTTTCATAATGGAAAAATCGGCAAACACCTTTGCGACCGTTTCGCTCAACTGGGTATTGGGCCGGCTGCCTGTCAACAGGTTGCCGGACAGTTCGTCGTCAAATATGTCTAGCGCTTCAAACACGGCGTCGTTGACTACTCCCGACGGCTTTAGTTCATTCAAATACGCCCGAAGCTGTGCGTTCTGCCCCTTGAACCGCGCGAGCACGCCCTGTATCAAAATCTGTTCGTTTTCCGCGAGCCTGCCTTCGCCCCACTCGGCATCGTCGAGTACCCATTCGGTCAGCGCGTCAAACACGAGCGGATTTCGCCCCCTTGCCTGGCTGGCCCAGTCAATGAGCTTTTTGTATTTTTCTGCGTCTGTCAACTGTTCGCTTTTTTTCCCGCCGATTTTACTCCAATCGACCATGTGGAACTCGTTTATTTTATTAAATGACATATCGAACCCTCCTTGTATGTTAATGCTGATGGCTAACGGGTCAAACGATTTATAATTTCCCCATTGCACTTTTGACGGCGGCGTGCCGTGAAAACGCGAAAATGCCTTGGAAAAACTTTCCTGTGTGTCGTATCGATATCGCATAGCCACATCAATGATTTTGCTGTTTGGTTGCATTAAATCTTGCGCGGCCAAGCTCAGCCGCCTGTTGCGTATGTACTCTCCAATGGTCATGCCCGTCACCAAATGAAAAACCAGTTGGAAATGGGAGCTTGACGCATAGGACCGGCCCGATATTTCGTCTATGCCAATATCGTCGGTCAAGTGTTTTTCGATGTAATCAAGCGCTTTTGATAAGCTCTGCACCCAGTCCACGCCTGCCCTCCCATCTATGATATAGCAATATCCTATCATTGCCATGTCTTAAAATACGAAGTTTTGTCAGCTCGCCTATCCGAATACTAATATATGATCGAAACAATAATTTCCCTTTTTATCACCGCATGAGGTAAAATTATTGTATCATAGTTAATTTTATAGACAAAAGCTGAATGGAGGCTTTGCATATATGGCGAGAAAAACAAAGATGGGGAAAGAAGAAATTGTCTGGAAAGACCGCAAAAGATATTTCGGGCTGCCGCTCAGCTTCACCCGGTACCGTTTGAGCAAGGATCGCCTGACATTGAGGCGGGGCTTTTTCAAAACGTTGACGGACGAAGTAATGGTATACCGGATCATGGACATCCGCATGGTCCAAAAGTTTGGCCAAAAGCTTTTCCGCGTGGGCACCGTGACGCTTATCAGCACCGACAAAACGCTCCCCACCCTCGAGCTTAAAAATATCAAGCGCCCCGACGAGATCCGGCGTTTTATCAGCAATTTGGTGGAACAGCAGCGCTCCGCCCGGGGAATCGCCGGCAGCGAACTGCTCGGAGTGGGGCAAGCGGGGGCAGGCGGGAGGCGCGGGCCGGGGCGCGACCCTGGGCGCGCCCTTAATGACGGCGCGCAGAGCGGCGCGGGACACGACCACATGGCATAACCGTCAACCCAAAATGACGGCGTTTTATCAACCTGATACTCCGTCACGTCACCTACGAATCCAGACCAAAGTGACGGCGTTTTATCAACCTGACACTCCGTCACGTCATCTACGAATCCAGACCAGCCTGCTGATTGCATTACCGGCCTGCGGGCTAATTTAATTTTTCTGCGGGTGTATATATGCGAAAAGTAATTACAATTTTAGTCGCTTTATGTGCAATAGCATACATATTTATCGCATTGAGGCTGCTGATTTTCCGGAACACCGCGCAGTTTTCAAATTTATTAGAAAACATAGGTCTTCCCAGGCATTATTCCAGCTATAACCTTGTCCCATTTAGGACAATTATAGGTTATTTCAAAGCGCTTGTTGACAGAAGCATGACTCGCGGTATTCCAATACAGAACATCATTGGCAATCTGCTTGCATTTATGCCGCTGGGTTTCTTCTTGCCATTTTTTAGTAAAAAGATGTCCAAGCTCATAATATTTGCTATGACCGTATCCGTGTCGATTATAACAATAGAATTGTTGCAATTCATTCTAAGAGTGGGCAGCATGGATATCGATGACTTTATTTTAAATTTATTGGGCGCGCTAATTGGTTTTGCGATTTGCACGCATAAACCGGTCAGCAATTTACTTAAAATGCGCTCTTATTAATCATGCGCCAAATAAAAATACGCGCCTATTGAATAAAACCCTTCATTTATCTTCAGCCTCTTTTCGCTCAAATACCTCTTCAACGCCAACGCCAAAAACATCGGCAATCCTGAATGCTATTACCAGCGAAGGGATGTATTTCCCCGCTTCGAGGGCGACAACAGTCTGCCGCGAAATCCCCGCTTTTTCTGAAAGCTCAAGCTGCGTCATTTCGTTTGCAAAAAAGCGCAAACGGCGGATATTGTTTGTGATTATCAATGTGTCAGCCATTACATCAGCCTCCGTTTCAGGTTGTCCGCGAACTCAGCCGCCGCATGGAAGTCCTCCGAATTAGGCCTGTTTTTGTTCATTCCACCGATATATTTCAAAAAACTGTTTGTATTAAAGCCCTTGCATGCGAACTCGTCCAATATGGCATAGCCCTTAGCTTGGAGAGTGACGCGGAGCGCCCTGTGATCACTGAGCTTTTTCTTCTCTTTCCCGGCTATTGCAGCCGTTGAAAAGATAAAGGCTTTTTGCCCGTTGGCTTTTGGCATCGCACCGGCGAAATCGAGCAAAGGCTTATAGTGCTGAGCGCTGTCAATCCCCGCGCCAAGCCCAATCAGGTCATAGCCTGCTGCTGCTTCAGGGTCGATATCGCTTGCCGCCTTCACTTGCGCGCCTAGCGCAGTTGCCATTGCAGAGGCGATTTTTTGCGTATTGTTATGGTGGTACGAATGGACTACAATAATTGCCGTCATTGCCTGACGCCCCTTTCATGATAGAATATGCTCGTGACCCCCTCCGCAATCGATGACAGCGCGGACATGCCGAATATAATATGAAGCGCGATTACTGTTTCCGCGCCGGCGGCAAGGGCAACCACTGCAGCGCAAACCCCAATGCCTAATGAAACATAGCCAACGCGGGATGCCTTCAATTCTATAATCTTGCTCCATTCGTCCTCGACCATTTCAGCTTTAATCGCCCTCTCGGCTTCATTTTCGCTGTTTTTGCCAGCGGTATCATAGGTACCGCTTGTACCGCTGATACCTGCGGTACCGCCGGTGCCGCCTGCGCCGCCTGTGCCGCCTGTGCCGCCTATACTGCCAGCCTTAATTTCTTCCTTGGCAGCCAACCCTATTGCCAATGCGATATGAAAAAGCACCTGTAGCACGATTTGAGCGCCAACCCCTATCCCGATAAAAACGAGGAGCGCGACCGCCCACGCTTTGACATCCACTGCGGCGGGCGCTTTCGCCCCCCTAGCGTAAATAATGTACGCGACCATTAACGCAATCCCCGCAGCCACGCTGACGATGTTCTTTTTGCTTGTGTACGACATAATGATTACCTCTACATCCTTTATGAATTATATACTAATCATATAGTAATGTATATAATACATTATGTCAAGTATATATTACATTTTAGTTAAAATTTTTTTGCAACATAAAATACGCAGAGTGACTGTCATTCCTCAAACCACAAAAAGCCGCAGCTCATAAATTATTATTTATCTTTTTTCATCGGAAATCTTTTCACCATTTTCATACACTTGATCATAAATATCGCCATTCGCGGATGTGTAAACGCCATCCCCGTGCATTTTATTCTCTTTCCAACCACCCGCGTATGTAGCGCCGCTTGCCCATGTATAAACGCCATATCCATCCAGTTTATTGTCAATGAAATCACCGGAATATGATGTATCGTTCGACCACGTCATAGTCCCATTACCGGTCCGCATACTTTCGAGCCAATCGCCCTCATAAACATCGCCGTTTGTCCATATTAATACGCCATTACCGGTCCGGTGGTTATCGACCCAATCACCAATATATAAAATCCCGTCCTGCCATAAATAGCATCCCTGCCCGCTTCGCGTTCCATTGACCCAATCACCGTAATAAATAGCGCCATCCGGCCAAATCATTGTACCTTGCCCTGAATAAATATTGTCTTGCCATCCGCCAAAATATATATAACCGCTTGCCCACCTCAGCATGCCTTGTCCGGAATATTCTCCGTCTTTCCATTCACCGATATATACGCTTCCGTCATCCATTTTCAACACACCTTGCCCGTCTTGGATGTCATCGGTGAAATTCCCGATATATTTCGAACCGTTTTCTTTTATAGATAGAAATAACCCATTTTTGATGGCGCCGTCTTCAGCCACTACTGCCTCCTCAGATACTTTTGTACCGTCTTCATGGATTACTTTTGAGGCGTTGCCTTCGGCGTCAACATAAAACCCTTCCCCGTGCCGTCTGTCGTTTTGATAGCCTCCTATATATGTTTCTCCATCAATCAAAACGAGGATGCCGGACCCATCCAAATGACCATCAACAAAATCGCCTACATATATGCTGTTGTTATTCGGCCAATAATGTGACGCGAACCCCGTGTTTTTGTCATTATCCCAATCGCCTAAATATATGTTGCCGCTTTCCGCCCAAACTTCCGACCCGTTTCCAGTGCGGGCGCCAGCTTTAAATTCACCAATATATTTATTTCCGCTCGACCATAAAAATACCCCATAACCTTCCATGGTTTCGTTGTTAAATTGCCCGACATATTTGCTGCTTTCAAATTTCTTAACGCCATACCCATTGGCGATAATGGTTGTACCGGCCGGCATGTCGTCGTCGCCGCCGCTGCCGTTGTTGCCGTTTTCGTCATCTGAGGAGGATGAGGATGTGGTCGCGGATGTATTTTCTGTCGTGGCTTCCGATGTTGTGGTAGTTTCCGCTGTTGTAGTTGTTGAGGTTTCAGACGTAATGGAGCTCGTTGTAGTTGTAGTAGCCTCGGTTGTTGATGATGTTGTCGTTGTTTCGGTTGTTGTAGCAGCCTCGGTTTCGGTTTCGGGGACAGATGTTGTCGTAGCCGTCGAACCGGCTGCGGCAATATCGTCGTCATCTTCCTGTTTCTCGGTTGTGGCAGAGATCGCAGAATTTGCGCCGGATTTTGCAGCCGCGTTGTTATTAATTAATATTACTATAATGATGATGCCAATTATGGCAAGGACTGCGGCGCTACCAATTATGATGTATGGGAGCATGTTCTTTTTATTTGCTGCAGCCCCTGTTGTGTTTGTATATGTGGCGGGGGCAGGCGCAGGCGAATATGACTGTGTAGGCGCTGGCATGGCAGCAGGTACGGGCGCTGGCACGGGCGCTTGCGAAGGTGCGGCCGTAGGCGCGGGCGCTGGTGTTGGTGCGGGCGCTGGCGCTGGCGAAGGTGTGGCCGTAGGCGCTGGCACTGGCGAAGGTGTAGCCGCAGGCGCTGGCGCGAACGGTTGCGCTGTTGAGTCTTGCGGCGCGGGCGCATATGGTTGCGCGGTTGAATTTGGCGGTGCGGGCGCGAATTGTTGCGTTGTTGAGTTTTGCGGTACGGGCACATATGGTTGCGCGGTTGAATTTGGCGGTGTGGGTGCTGGCGCGCTTGGTTGTATAATTTCGCTAGGTGCGGGCGCGCCTTGTTGTATATTTTCGTGCGGCGTGCCATCAACCACTAGAAGCTGACCGCAGGAAGCGCAAAATTTTGCGTTCTCTATCACCTGCACGCCACATTTAAAACAAAACTTTGCCATACAAATGACCAAACCTTTCTGTTACTACGTTAGTGACTATATATCGCATCTAATTTTATCATCATTTATAAATTCATTACAATCTTTCGCATCATTATATTTTTCGTGATACATAATAATCCAACAGTTACAGATTGACCATTTGCTTACATGGTATAATAGATCGTCCCAGTGTCGATGAAATATAACATCGCATGTAGTATTAATTTTGGTTATTCGGGAGGATAAAATGGACGCTCCTAAAAAAGATATGTATTATACATACACAGATTTCTGCGCAACTGTACCATAAGCCTTGCGGAAATATTCGGATGAAAATTTTTATTCATTGCCGGAGGCTATTAACATGATTAGGAAATTGTCTGTATGGAAAATTATTATACTTGCCTTGCTAACTTTTGTGTTAGCATTAGTATTCATTTTGACTATCTTGTATCGCGATATGCTATTTCGTGACTATGAAAATAATGATTTCGCCAAATCGGATAAATCCATTTCTTTTTTATTTGTAGGCAATAGCGACGTTTTTTGGGGAAAATTGCCTAGGCAGTTGCACATCATATCGAAAAAATACGGCGTTGAAATAACATACAAAGACATTTCCAGCAATGGCGCGCACCTAAGCCGTTCAAAAGATGAAGCAATCAAAGAATTGCAAAATGCAAGCTATGACTATATTGTCTTGCAAGATAATACCAGGCTGCTGCCAGGCGGCATCGACGATTTTCTAAGCACCATCCGGCTTCTTTGCGATATAGCCATTGAAAACGGGACTACGCCTGTGCTGTTCAATCCTGCTGTTACAGACAGCAACAGATTAAAAATTAATTCGGATGCGTATTTAAGGGCTTCTGCCGATAATGCTGTCGTATTAGTTAACGCTGGCGAGGCTTGGGCGTATGCCTATCAAACATCGCCGAAAATTTCGTTGTATGCTTGGGATGGGATACACGCAAACAACGCCGGAGCTTTTTTAACATCATGCGTATTTGCCGCCGTTTTATTTGATCTGCATATTGAGGAAATACCAAGCGACAATTTATACAAAGGCGGTGACGCATTATTGCTCGCACAATCCGCATGGGAGCTTAACCAAAATTAAGAAACATGAGTATCTATTTTTGTATATACTCAGGGATGTCCATTTGTCCATATAGCAGGCGGTGGATTTCTACGATTCCGCTTTCCTTTATGAACCTATAGAACACTAAATAGTCTTCCACGACAATGAAACGAAATGATGGCACATCCATGTAAACAGGATACATTTCCGGCATTTTTTTGAGGTTGCCAATGCTTTTATCTGCTTTAGTAAATATGCGGGCTGCTTTGCTCGGATATTCTCGCAAAAAATACGCAACGGTCTGAACATCAAATAAGAAGGTTGAAATATATTCAATCTT
>Ga0099364_10001767_pt1 | contig 35164 bp, 25 predicted proteins | sample TergutTh196P3_FD_73070 | JGI IMG/M metagenome (GOLD analysis project Ga0099364, IMG submission 73070) | Microcerotermes parvus P3 segment gut microbial communities from Pointe-Noire, Republic of the Congo - Th196 P3 | ecosystem: Host-associated > Arthropoda: Insects > Digestive system > Gut ... | reverse complement strand
TTCCGGTCAATTTGTTTTCGTAAGCCCAAGCCACTAATTGAGCAACATTTCTTACCCCTGTTTTTTCAAACAGGTTTTTACGAAATCCTTCCACAGCGTTGTCGCTTATTTTCATCTTTTCTGCTATCTCGAGCGAAGTCATTCCTTCGGTAATGTACCCCAATACTTCCAATTCGCGATGCGTCAAATTCATTGTCCGCGTGCCGATTTTTTTACGATGCGCTTCATATTGTTTTTTTATTTGTGTAAATCTGGGGCAAAAATATTTTTCGCCAATAGCAATGCTCTTCACCGCTTGACCAATATGCGCCACCGACGAATTTTTGAACACGATGCCATCTAAATTCGACTGTATCATTTTGTTTACGAGCCATGTATCTTCAACCATGGTGCATACGAGTATTTTGGCTTCAGGATGCGCCGCGCGGATAAATCCTATCAGCTCAAATCCATCCATATCGGGTAACTTCATGTCAATGATATATACGTCGTATCGTTTGGTTTTCAATGCTTTACAAACCGAACTGCCCACAGAAAATGTATCGATAGTCCGCACTTCCGGCAAATTCTGTAAAATTCTGATGAAGCCTTCCAAAATAAGGCTGTGGTCGTCGGCAATCAAGACTTGAAGACCGGCTGACGACTGTAAACCGCTGGTTTTATCCGTTTTAATTATATTAACTGGCAAATCTGAAATCATGGTTAAATAAGCGTACAATGGCGCGGCAAAAGTACAACATAATCAAACAGGAAAAAATACGGTTTTCCGTAGTTGTCGTCAAAATTCTTTAATCAGATGAATTTGAGAATTGGTCGCTAACCACTAACCACTAACCACTAACCACTAAGAAGATGTCGGGCGTTTTCAAGAGCTGCCTGCGTCAGTTTTTCGCCGCTGAGCAGTTTGGCAATTTCTGTGATGCGCTCATCGTTGTTGAGTTTCCGAACTTTTGTTTGTGTGAACTCGCCATGATCTTCTTTGAAAACCATGTAGTGATGTTTGCCCTTGGCTGCTATTTGCGGCAAATGCGTAATATTGATGATCTGTGTAAATTGTGCCATCTGCTCGAAAATATTTCCCATTTTTCCGGCAATTTCACCCGATACGCCGGAATCTATTTCGTCGAAAATGACTGTCGGCAAAGCGATTTTTTCGGAGATGGCTGCTTTGATGCTGAGCATCAGCCGCGACATTTCGCCACCTGAGGCTGCCTTGCCCAAGTCCTGAAGGTTTTGCTGGCGATTTGCCGAAAACAGAAAACGCACCGTATCCGAACCGGTAGAAGTAAACTGCCCAGACGGCGTTAAGTCCACCTTGAAAGTGGCGTTGGGAATACCCAATTGTACAAGCAATGCAAAGATGCGCTCCTCGATGTCGGGAATAGCCTGTTTTCGTTTGCCGGAAATGGTTGTCGACATGGTTTCGAGCCGCGCAAGATTTTCTGAAATGGCTGTCTGCAGCTGCGCAATGCGAACGTCAAAATCGTTGATTTCACTTATTTTGACGGCTAACTCATCGCGGATAGCCATCAATTCCCCAATGGAAGAAACACGATGTTTCTGTTGCAGCGAGTACAACAGATCGAGGCGCGCGTTCACCACTTCCAGCCGGTCGGGGTTGAGTTCCGTCGCTTCGGCAACACGTTCGGCTTCGGCAGCAATATCGCGTAAATCAATCAGCGACGATTCGATGCGCTGTCTGAAATTTTCGGCATGAGAAAACACAGTTTGAAGTTTGGACAGTGTGGAAAGCGTTGATTTCAACATTTGCGCCACCGATAAGTCATCGGCGTCTAACAGAGCGCTCAGCTGCGCCAAGCCGTTTTGAATTTCTTCGGCATGTGTCAGCGCTTTCAACTCTTCTTCCAGCGCTTCCTGTTCGCCGTCGTGGAGTTTGGCGGAATCTAACTCGTCGTGTCTAAAACGGAGGTAGTCCAATTCAGTGCGTTGCTGCATGGCTGCTGCCTGCAAGTCTTCAAATTCTGCCTGCAACTTGCGGTAATGGGCATAAACACGAGCATAAGCGGCTACCGCATCCGTTTGTTGCGCGTATGTGTCAAGAATATCTAATTGAAAGGCAGGCGATTGCAGATAAATATTCTGATGCTGCGAATGAATGTCGATCAATTGTGCGCCAAGTTCTTTCAATATAGAGAGGTTGACGGGCGAATCGTTGACAAAGGCGCGTGATTTACCGTCGGCGGATATTTCGCGCCGGATAACGGTTTCGGGGTCGTAGTCCAATTCATGCGCATCGAAATATTCTTTCCACTGATTTGCACTGAGGTCAAAGACGCCTTCAACGATACATTTTTTTGGGGTGTCTTCCGTAGAGACGCGGCGCGCCACGTCTCTACTGTCGGCGCGTTGTCCGGTAAGCAAAGCAAGAGCGCCCAACAAAATGGATTTTCCCGCGCCGGTCTCGCCTGTGATGATGGACAAACCTCTGTGAAAATCAAGTTCCAACTCTTGAATCAGAACATAATTACGTATGGAAAGACGGGTGAACAATTAAGAATTATGAATTATGAATTATGAATTACGAATTATGAAAGACATTGTTATTTATGCGAATCAAGGGTTGAAATAAGCCCTTATTTTTCTGAAGCCCCCTTAATAGTAGGGACATCCCTTTGGTAACTTTCCTTATTACTTTCGTGAGATCGCTTCGCTTAGTTCCCTTATTCCGCAAACTAAGGAAAATAAGGGGAATAAGAGTTGTAGACGCATTGTTATTAAGGGTACTCTTTTGAAAAAAAGGTTTTTGAGCGCTATATAACTCCGAAGGAGTTAAATGTGGATAACCCCGAGTAAGCGTAGCGCAACTCGAGGATACGGAATGTGTACCATCTTTGGAACTCCGTAGGAGTTCAACCGAAATTTCAATATTGTTATTCATATTCAACTCTTGATTCACGTTATTTCTGGAAACTGAAAACTGAAAACTGAAAACTGAAAACTAAACAGGAAATTCCATTAAATACGCTTTTACAAAGGCTTCGAGGTCGCCGTCCATGACGGATTGCACGTCGGAGGTCTGGTGATTGGTGCGGTGGTCTTTCACGCGACGGTCGTCGAACACGTAACTGCGGATTTGCGAACCCCACTCGATTTTCTTTTTCTGACCTTCTATTTCAGCCTGTTTTTCGCGTTTTTTCTGCAACTCCATTTCGTACAGTTGCGATTTAAGAATCCGCATGGCATTTTCCTTATTGCCTAATTGCGAACGGCTTTCGGTATTTTCGACGGCTATTTCCTTGAAGTCGCCGGTTTTTTCGTCCTTGTACCTGTAGCGTAACCGCACGCCCGTTTCTACCTTGTTGACATTTTGTCCGCCGGCGCCGCTCGAACGAAAGGTTTCCCACGTAATGTCGGCAGGGCTGACATCTATTTCAATGGTATCGTCTACCAACGGAGCGATGAAAACCGACGAAAACGAGGTCATGCGTTTGCCCTGCGCATTAAACGGCGAGACGCGCACTAAACGATGCACGCCGGTTTCGCTTTTCAGAAAACCGTAGGCATAATTGCCCGTCACCTCAAGGGTTACCGTTTTGATGCCTGCTTCGTCGCCCTTCTGAAAATCCATTTCGCGGACTTTGAAGTTGCAGCGTTCGCAATAGCGGATGTACATGCGCATCAGCATTTCAGCCCAATCCTGACTTTCGGTGCCGCCGGCGCCCGAATTGATTTTTAGAACGGCGCCCATCTGATCTTCTTCGGCGCGAAGCATGTTCTTAAACTCCAACTTCTCGATAGTTTGCAAAGCAACGTCGTATTGCGCCTGCACATCGGCTTCTGTTGCTTCCCCTTCGCGGAAAAAATCGAACAATACTAGAAAATCGTCCACATGAGTTTTGACTTCGCGATAAGCGGTCACCCATTCTTTGAGCGCTGATATTTTGCGCAACTGCTGCTCCGCTTCCTTTGGTTTTTCCCAAAAATCGGGAGCCTGCGTCTTCTCTTCCTCCCCCTTTATCTCAATTTCTTTGCTTTCGACGTCAAAGAAACCTCCTCAGCGCATCCTCGCGCTCCTGCAACTCTTTTATTTGCTCTATTGTGATCATGGTAAGATTTGTGTTCTATTTTGCCGCAAAGTAACCCATTTTTTTTGGAAAAAAGAAAAATTAAAAATATATCATTTTCAATTTTCAATTTTCAATTTTCAATTTTTTTGTACTTTTGCGCCAAATCAAATTCAATAAAACCAAAGATCACCATGAAAAACAAATTCTTTATTTTATCAAGTATCATTGCCATAACGGCATGTACATCAACCAACAAACCTGCAATCAATAGCGAGGATTGGGGAACGGTAGATTCAAAACCCGTCTATCTTTTTACGTTGACCAATTCGAACGGCGTATCAGCCAAAATCACCAACCTTGGCGGGATTATCGTAGCATTTTATGCGCCTGACCGCAACGGGCTGCTGGAAAACATCGCCCTTGGACCTGCAAACCTCGAAGATGTTGCCGGAAATCCTGCTCTGGGCTGTATCATAGGACGTTACGCCAACCGTATCGGCGGAGCGAAATTTACGCTCGACGGCGTTGAATATCCGCTGGCAGCCAACAACGGCAATAACCATATCCACGGCGGAACCAAACGATTCAGCGACAAGGTATGGGATGCAAGCACTTCAAGCGACGAACGTTCGGCTACGCTTTCGCTTACCTGTACCGCCGCCGACATGGAAGAGGGCTACCCCGGCAATATGATCGTGCAGGTGAATTTCGTTCTGAACAATGACAACGAGTTGCAAATCCATTACACGGCTACCACCGACAAGCCAACAGTGGTGAACCTCACCAATCACGCATATTTTAACCTGACCGCCTGTAAGGAAGATGTGCGCGCTCATCAGGTCAGAATCTACGCCGACGCTTATACGCCGGTAGACGACGAGAAAATCCCCACCGGCGAAATTGCTCCTGTGGACGGTACGCCTTTTGATTTGCGTCAATGGACTACCATCAACGACCGCTTGACGGATCTTCCCAATGGTTACGACCACAACTTTTGCGTGAAGGGAACGCCCGGCAACGCAGTCTTGGCAGCCGAACTGTACGATCCGGCAAGCGGCAGGCTGTTGCAAACCTATACCACCGAACCCGGCGTGCAATTCTACAACGCAAGTCATTTCAACGGCAGAAGAACAAATCCGCAAGGCGTTGCGTATACGCCCTTTATGGGCGCCTGTTTTGAAGCGCAACACTATCCGGATTCGCCCAACAAACCCAATTTCCCGTCAACCAGTCTACGACCGGGTGAAACATACGCTCAACTGACCATCTATAAGGTGGGCGTAAAATAATCGCTGTACTTTCGCGAACTCTTTGTTGTTTTCCGTAAAAAAGTGTATTTTTGCCGGCTCATTATAGTTTTTAAACATGACATTAAAGGATATTTTAGTTATTTCAGGACAGAGCGGACTTTTCAGGTATGTTTCGCGAGGTCGCAACAACATCATCGTCGAAAATTTGAGCGACCTCAAGCGCTTTACCATACCCTCAACAATCAAAATCAGCATGTTGGAGGAAATAGCGATTTTTACGGATAACGAAGATGTGCCGCTGCGTAAAATCTACCATCAAATACAGGAAAAAGAAAACGGCGGGACAGCCATACCTCATAAATCGCCCGATGCAGAATTGAAAAAATATTTTGCAGAAATACTTCCCGAATATGATAGGAATAGAGTGTATCTGTCTGATATTCGAAAAATTATCATGTGGTACAACCTGCTGTGCGATTTGGGGATCACCGATTTTGAATCTCCCGAAGAGCCGAAAGAAGAGGAAGAGCCGAAAGAAGAGAATGAAACACATTAATATATATTAAAATACCCATGAAAGAATCCATTGCCATCTTAACCGGCGGCGGTCCTGCTCCGGGAATGAATACCGTTGTAGGCAGCGTTGCCAAAGTATTTTTAAACCATGGCTACCGCGTCATTGGCCTCCACGAAGGCTACAGCGGCTTGTTCAATCCCAATCCGCGAACGGTAGATATTGACTTTGCCTACGCCGACGATATTTTCAACCGTGGCGGCTCGGCAGTCATTATGAGCCGGTTCAAACCGTCGGACAAAAACTTCGCCGAAGATTTCAACCTGAATTTCTTTACCGGCAACAACATCAAGTTGTTGGTAACCGTTGGCGGCGACGATACCGCTTCCACTGCCAACCGCGTGGCAAAGTTCCTCGCCGAAAACAATTACCCCATTGCCAACATCCACGTTCCTAAAACGATTGACAACGATCTCCCGTTGCCCGATATGACGCCTACATTCGGCTATCATTCGGCAAAGGCGCAGGGAACCGTTACCGGAACCATCATCTATGAAGATGCGCGCACCAGCGAAAATTGGTTTGTGGTAGCAGCCATGGGACGCTCGGCAGGTCATCTTGCCTTCGGTATTGGCGCCGCATGTCATTATCCGATGATTGTGATCCCCGAAATGTTCAACAAAACAGAGATCACCATTGATAAAATATGCAAATTGCTGGTATCGTCCATCGTCAAGCGCAAAATCATGGGCATAGATTACGGCGCCGTGATGATATCCGAAGGCGTATTCCATGCGTTGAGCGACGATGAAATAAAAAATTCGGGAATCAGTTTCAGTTATGACGATCACGGTCATCCCGAATTGGGGAAAATCTCCAAAGCGGCAATTTTCAGTCAGTTAGTTGATAAGATGATGGGCAAATTAGGTCTCAAGGTCAAGACCCGCCCTGTGGAAATCGGTTACGATATACGTTGCACTACCCCAATCGCTTACGACCGCGTGTACTGTTCGTTGCTCGGTTTTGGCGTGTACCAACTTTTCAGCGAAGGCGCTACCGGTTGTATGGTGTATGTGAACACCAAAGGCGATGTGGCTCCGTTGTACCTGAAAGACCTTCAGGATCCGGTTTCAGGGAAAATACCGCCGCGTCAGGTAAACATCGACAGCCAGCGCGTACATTCGGTAATTGACCATGTGATGCACTACATCACCCCCGCCGATTACGAAGCCGCTAAAAAGTTTTTGGAAAATCCGGAAGCCTACGATTTTCGCAAGATTTTGAACTGGTAACGCCTATTCATTCATAAAACACACGCTATGACAGGCGAGTAAACCTGCAGTTTCCGTCCGCAGGCGGCTCATACCCAGGCGAACCTCTTTAAAACCGCAGGCGCGCGCCTGTTCAACTTCCTTCGTGGAAAAATCACCTTCGGGACCAATGGCAATCGTGGCGTCTTGTCCCGGATGGTAAGCCGTTTTCAGTAGTTGTACATCCCCTGCGTGGCAATGAGCGATGTAGCCATGATCGGAAGTCCGGTCTTTCAGCCATTCGTCAAACGCAGTCATCCCGTTCAATTTTGGCAAGTATGCCTTTTTTGATTGCTTTATGGCGGCAATCAGGATGCGTTGCAAGCGTTCGGTATTCACTTGTTTCCTTTCGGAGCGTTCGCACAATAGCGGCGTGATCTCGTCGATGCCTGTTTCCGTTGCTTTTTCGATAAACCACTCGAAACGGTCGATGTTTTTCGTTGGGGCGATGCCCATATGCAGACGGTACGGACGTTTGCCATAGTCCGGCTGATGCTCTAAAATGATGAGTTCACAGCGTTTGTGGCGTATGTCGTCAATTTTAGCGCTGAACCAGCCGCCGCGTCCGTCTATTAACGTAATATCGGCGCCTGCTTTCAGCCGCAGCGTCCGAACGGCATGAGCCGACTCTTCTTCGCTCAGCGTCCACCGCGTTCCATTGACGTCAGGGGTATAAAAAATCATGGTTTGTCGGGTTTTAAGAATAACTGCATGATGCAGGGTAATACAAAATTACAAAAATAGCGAAAAATTTTAGTATGGATGATTTCATAAAGAAATGCGTTCTATTTGAATAACGCAGGAATGAATTACTTTTTTTATATTTGTACCCGAAAATTTAGACCATGAAAATTCAGTATGCCTCAGATTTACATTCTCAATTCCCCATGAATCATTTTATCCGATTACTCGAACAGCAGGACGAACTGCGCAGAATCAAGCAATTTGTTGACCCTGTGTTAGAAATAGCCGAAATCACCGACCGTTTTTGCAAACAGCCCGACGGCGGCAAGGCGTTATTATTTGAAAATACCGGAACGGCATTTCCTGTATTGACCAATGCGATGGGTTCCAACCGTCGGATCTGTGTTGGTTTGGGTGTCAATCACTTGGATGAGGCGGCAACGTTGATAGCAAAACTTTTCAAAGACGTCACTGCTCCGCGCAAGGGCTGGCAAAATAAATTCCGTTTGTTGGCAGATTTGGGGCGCGTGGCTTCATGGATGCCCCAAACGGTGAAGGGCAGGGGCGCCTGTCAGGAAATCGTCCACCGCAATCCCGACCTGGGCATTTTGCCTATTCTTCATTGCTGGCCTGCCGATGGCGGACGATTCATCACGCTGCCGATGGTGCACACCAAAGACCCGCACACGGGCATACGAAACGCAGGCATGTACCGAATGCAAGCGATGGACGCGCAAACAACCGGAATGCACTGGCACCGGCACAAAACAGGCGCCCGCCACTACCGCGAATACAAGGCTTTGGGAAAACGAATGCCTGTTGCCGTGGCTTTGGGCGGCGACCCGACTTACATTTATTCGTCAACAGCGCCGCTGCCCGACAATATAGACGAGTATATCCTTGCGGGATTCCTGCGCAAACGAAAAGTGCGCATGGTGCGATGTATCACGCAAGACATGGAAGTACCCGAAGATGTGGACATCGTCATCGAAGGCTATATCGATCCTGCCGAAGAACTGATTTTGGAAGGACCTTTTGGCGACCACACCGGCTTTTATTCATTGACCGACCTGTATCCACGCTTTCATGTCACTTGCATCACGCACCGCAGAGACGCCGTTTATCCGGCTACCATCGTTGGCATACCGCCGCAGGAAGATGCTTGGATGGCAAAAGCCACTGAACGTATTTTTTTGACGCCCATCAAATTAGCCATGCTGCCGGAAGTCAAGGATATGAACATGCCTGTGCCGGGTGTAGCGCACAACCTCGCGTTGGTTCAAATCGACAAAACATATCCGGGGCAGGGTTTGAAAACGATACATTCTTTGTGGGGCGCAGGTCAGATGATGCTGAACAAAATACTGTTGGCAACAGATTTACCCGTAGACAACTATCGCGAATTGGCGCGGCAAGCGCTTTCACGCATTGACTTCCATACCGACCTCGTTTTCGGCAAAGGTCCGTTGGATGTACTCGATCACTCGTCGCCCCGTTTTGCTTTCGGCAGCAAATTAGGAATCGACGCCACAAGCAAATTTCAGGAAGAAACCAACGCAGAGCGCCTTATCAATTGTTCACCCCTTCGCCCCTTCGCCCCTTCGTCCCTTCACGTTTTCCCTTCTGTAACCGATTGGAACATAGACCTATTGGACGAGGATATTCCCATAGTTATTTTGGCTGTTCATGAGCCGAATAGCGAAATAGTCGCTTCTCTTGGTTCACAACTGCTGGCAGATGAAGCATTAAATTCCGTAAAGGTTTTTATTTTGTTGGATGATACGGCAGATATTCACGATTTAGACACAGTATGCTGGCTCGCTTGCGCCAATATCGATCCCGAACGCGACATCAGGCTTGCCGAAGCGCCGCGCCAACAGTTAGTTGCCGACGCCTGCATGAAGTACCCGCAGACTTACGGGTTTCCAAGAGATTGGCCTAATGTGGTTACCGCATCGGAAAAGACCATCCATACTATTGATGAAAAATGGGAACCATTGGGATTGGGAAATTTTATCCCTTCGCCGTCTTTGAAGTTTTTGAAAATGAAAATAGGAGATAGGGCGAGTGTTGGATAACACTACATATATTTCTTCAACAGATTCAACAGCTTCGCAGAATCAAGGATACTGTCTATCACTGTGTTACATCTGCAATCGTTGATTACTCGGTTAAAATATTCGTTACGTTCGGGTACTACTAACGCCAGCGGCAAATCAGCCCGCACCGACTTCACCATTCTAAGCGATTCGCCGTATTCATCTTTAAATACGCGGGCGTTGGCAAGCACCAGATCAATGTGATGCGGTTGGCTGATGGCGTCAATCCATTGTTTGACCGTCTCTGCGCGAATCAGCGTTATTCCGGTGGGCGCCAGTAATTTTTCGTAATACCGGTACATCATGACAACAGGCTCCACGAGGAGGACTGTCATTCCGCTGAGCGGCAGGTCGCCTGCCGGCGGTTTTGACTCGTTTTCATCCAGAAGCGCTTTGTCTTCGGGGCTGCCGGGCAAGTACAATATCGTGAAGCGGAACGTTGAACCTTCGCCTTTAACCGATTCTACGGTAATTTCTCCGCCCATCATCTGCACCAGACTGCGCGAAATAGTCAAACCGAGACCTGTTCCGCCATATTTCCGGCTATTGGTCATCTCTGCCTGTCGGAAACGCTCAAAAATGACTTCCAACTGGTCGGGCGGCAAACCGATACCGGAATCTTCCACCCAAAATTCTAACATATCGGGCGGCAACGGTCTGTAACCAAAGCCGATGAAGCCCTTTTCGGTAAATTTTATCGCATTGCCTATCAGGTTGGTCAATACTTGTCGCAGTCGTGTGGGATCAATGAAGAGCGCATCGGGGTCAATAAATTGACTGTTGTCGAGTACCAACGCGATTTTTTCCTTGTTGTTGGTTTGCAGGTAACCGTCGAAAAAAGTGTGCAATTCTGCCAGAAAGTCGTTGATATGGAACACCGTCGGGCGGATACTCAATTGTTTGGCTTCTATTTTGGCTATATCAATGATGTCGTCTATCAGTTTTACCAACTGTATGCTGCTGTTGTTCACTACAGATACATATTCGTGTCTGCGCTTGGGCGAGAGGTCGTCATCGGCGAGGAAGTTGAGAAAACCGATGATACCGTTGATGGGCGTGCGAATTTCGTGCGACATGTTGGCAAGGAACGCCGATTTCAGTTTGTCCGATTCTTCGGCTTTTTCCTTAGCGCGAATCAACTCCATTTCATTCATTTTTTGTTCGGTGATGTCGCGGATCACCATGATCACCAAGGCGATCTTCCCGTTTTCACCGGTTACTGTGGCAGACGATATTTCGCCGAAAAATTCGGAGCCGTCTTCGCGCATCAACAGCAGTTGCGGGCGCACAGACTCATTCCCGTCCACAATTGACTGGTACAGTTCCAAAGCCTTTCGCAAATCGTGCGGATGGACGTAACGTTCAAATGTCATGTCGTCGGTAAGCACGTCGTCGCTGATATTTAGCAGTTCTTTTGTTTTGGGCGATAAGAATTTAACTCTCCCTTGCGGGTCGCAAACGATAATGGCGTCGGGCGATGCTACGGTCAATTGCCGGTAGAGTTCTTCGGACTGGCGCAATGCTTCTTCGGCTGTCCGGCGGATGGTGATGTCGGTGGCGTATTCCATATGCACTAAACGTCCATCGATCCATTCGATAGCCACATCGGTACATTCGAACCACCTTTCAACCACAGGATTATAAATTTCCCAGCGGTATAATCCGGTGGGTTTTTTGTTGTCGTCTAACAATTTAGCGTTCGGACAAAATGCACACGGAGCGGTTTGATCTTTCTGTAATATTTGCCAGCATATTTTCCCTTCCAGATCTTCACCCATCTTGTCCTTAATCATTTTGTTGGCAAAGAGTATTTCGTTGGTGTCGAAATTAGACACGTAAATGCTGGCATTGACGTTGTCGAGTACTGTGCGCATGGTCTGCTGCGACAGTTGTATTGATTTTTCCGCGCGGAAACGGGTAGTGGTTGTCGAAATAATTTGCGACAGACTGATCAGCAATTCCACTTCTTTTTGTTGCCATTGTCTGTAATGCAGACATTCGTCAAATCCAACAAAACCATAAATCACGCCGTTTGATTCGAGGGGAAGCACCACCAGAGATTTGATATTCTGAAGCGAAAGCTGTTCATAAGCATCCGGCGATAGTTCTTTAATATCTGAAACACAAACATAATCGTCTTTTTCGAAAGCTTCGAACCAGTCGGACATCAATTCGATGGGGACGCCCTGCAAGTTATCTATTTCGGGATTGATGCCTTCATTACACCATTCGTAGGCGTTGTTGGCGGCTTTTCCGTCGGCTGTTTTTTCAAAAATGTACGCCCTGCTCACTCCGGCATATTTCCCTATCTCCATCAAGGCAGTGTTGATGGCTTCGTCTACACTCTCGGCTGCTTGTACTATTTGCAGTACATTGATCAGAATGTCTTGTTGTCGGCGTGTTTCTCCCAGCTCGCGTTCGGTATTTTTTCTGTCGGTATTGTCTACCATGAACCCGTCCCATACGCGCGTTTCGTTTTCCATCATGTGGGAAGACCAGCGCAGGTAAATCCACTTGGTTTCGCCTGTATCCAAATTTACCCGACATTCTGCATCCACAAATCCCAATTGATTGGGTGAATTGATCAAGTCGATGAGTTTGGTTCCGTCTTCGGGATGAATCAAACGGAAGAACAAACTGCTGTTTGCCATCGCATCCTCAACGGTTATACGGAAAATGTTTACAAAGTTAGCGCTGATATAGGTGAATTGCGGACTTTGCCCCGGTTTGCCGCTCATCTGGTAGATCACACCCCCGGGCAGGTTATCGCTGAGCGTGGTCAAGCGTTCCTTGCTTTCAACCAATTCTTTGGTTTGGGAAACGACCATTTCTTCGAGCTGCGTCCGGTAAAGTTCCAGTTCCAGATCGACTAATTTTCTTTCGGTGGTGTCGCGCAGGATTTCGCCCAGATAGTATTTTTCTCCAACCGCTATCTGGAAGGTTGTTTGGGTGATATACCGTTCTCCTTTGTCCGGTAGATAATACACATGCTCCGATTCCTTGGAATAGTTTTGTTTGTTGTTGGGGTCGAGATGCCACAATACCATGTTGCGGAATTTGTCTCTGAGTTCATCTGCTTTTTCAGCAGGCATCACTCTGTGATACAGTTCCCACGAAAATTTTCCGAGCGCTTCTTCGCGTGAAATTTCCGTAATACGTTCCTGTTCGGGATTCCATTCAATCACCTTTCCTTCGTCATTGATGATGACGATGCCTTCTGAGGATTGCATGATGAAGTTATGCAGCTTGCTTTCGCTGTCCTCCAGTTTTTGCATGGCTTCCTTGCGTGCGGTTATTTCATGCTCTAACTGGTAGTTTTTGTTGTGCAGTTCTTCGTTGATGGCGGCAAATTCCTCGTTGGTGGCATACAACTCTTCGTTGGTGGCATACAATTCTTCGTTGATGGCTTCGTATTCTTCGGTACGGTCTTTCACCACCTGGTCGAGCCGTTCTTTTTCAGCAAGCAGTCGCATACCGGCATATCCCAATTCCGAAATTTCTCCGGCTGTAACTCTCAGCAGTTCACAAACATTTTCGAAATGCGCCTTCAGTTTATCCGACAATTTGTCGTGAATTGCGTGAAATTTTTCTACGCTTTCACAAGCCGCTTCCAAAAAAGGACCCACAATACCTCCGAAGCCGCACATGCCGATTTTCCAGTTGGCTACGTGCTTTTCTCCGATGTGTATCGGTGTTTCGGCTTCAGACAATCGACAATAGGGATGAACGAGTCCGAAGTTGTGGATGATTCTGTCGGTTTTGACGCATTTATCGCCCAAACAGAACGATGAAATACATACATCGTTGAAATTGCTCGCCTGAGTAACGGGTTGGTTGTTCAGGTCGAGAATGATCGAAGATACGCCGTTGGCTGCCGAAAATTTGTCCTGTAAGGATTGTAATTGTTCAATTGAGATAATGTCAACAAACTGTATGTCGGCATTTTTTTCACTACTCATATAATCAGGCTCTTCCTTTATGTTTTCATGAAATGATTTGTCTTTCAACATTATCACTCAATTTGTATACTCTTTTATGCTTGGCAATAGATTCGCCAACAATTTCAATTTTATTCAGGTCGGCTTCGCCATAACCTGCTTGGGCACAATAATTCAGATAGGCTATTTTTGCAAAGTCAATACCCATCAATTCAATTCCTACCCGGTCGGTTGCCAACCAGTCGAGCCCTGCAAGGCATATGCGATGGTCTACAGGCGTTCCGTCATTTGGTCCGTTTCCTTCCATCCCTTCAAAGCCGTCAACGATAGCAAGATCGGGATGCAGAATTTTGGATAAAACGAACAGATTGTAGTTGATCCCTTTGAATCCGCCGCCATGCACAATTGGTTTATCATTTATGGCTCCTCGCCTGCCTGTCGTTTCCCAAGCAAAGCCAATGTCCTTAACGGGCGCTCCGAATACTATATTTTTCAAGGAGAGGGTGGCAATCACTCTGTCGTGCGTTTTCATCCTTGACACGGACACCACGTATGAATCTTTATCCAGAAGCAAGGAAGAAATTCGCGCCGCATGGGGCTTGATGTCTCTTTCGTCGGCAACGAATATTTTTTCAACCGGTTGGCTGTCCAGATCAACCAATGTTACGGGATATTTAGCCGGTAGGCGCGTATAACCGTAGTTTTCAAAACCATCCATGGTAGCGCCTCCCGCAGCCGATTCGGCAATGCAAATATTTTGGGTGACGCCAATTGATTTTAGAAATTCCAGAATCCCTTCCAGCGTGTCCACATGGGTTGCTGTTAGTTGTCTGTTTATCATCACATTATTTGGTTTTAGAATTACCCTTCGGTTTCCTATATCACGTTTGATTTGTTCTGAGAAAGGCTGCAAAGCACGAAAAACCAGATCGGCTCTATGGTCTCCCGTAGTAAGGGCTACTTTGGGAAGCGCTTGGCGAGCGGCGGCAGGCGCAGCCAAAATATTTGCAGGATGGATGAAGGCGCATCCCATGCCTCCGATGAGGGAGGTCTTCAAAAAATTACGTCTATTAACGGTCATTGGCGCTATTATTTAAATGATATACAATAATTTAAGGTCGAAAAAAGGTCAATTTAATTTGCAGCAAGATATGAATTTTTAGCAAATTCATCACAATTTTTCTAAAAAAATTTTGAAAATATAAGATTAATATTTTTCTTTGCAGTTCTTTTTTAAAATCAAACCACATTTAATAATTTTTTTAATACATTAATAATATGTCAGATATTGCATCAAGAGTAAAAGCAATCATAGTCGATAAATTAGGCGTTGACGAGAACGAAGTTACCCCCGAAGCCAGCTTCACCAACGATCTGGGAGCCGATTCCCTTGACACGGTCGAGTTGATTATGGAGTTCGAGAAGGAATTTAACATCGGAATACCTGATGATCAGGCTGAAAGTATCGCTACCGTTGGCGCTGCCATCAAGTATGTTGAAGACAACATGAAGAAGTAGTAACGTTTTAGATGGTGACATATGCAATTAAAACGAGTTGTTGTAACCGGTCTAGGGGCGCTTACCCCCGTTGGCAATAATGTTTCGGAGTACTGGAACGGGCTTGTCAATGGCGTGAGCGGCTCGGAATGGATTACGCGTTTTGATGCGTCTAAATTTAAAACACGTTTTGCTTGTGAAGTAAAAAATTTCGATCCTTCCGTTTATTTTGAAAGGAAAGAGATCAAGAAATACGACTTGTTCACGCAGTTTGCTTTAGTGGCTGCCTCCGAAGCCATTCAGGATTCGGGGTTGAATCTGGAGCAAGCTGATTTGGAGCGGGTCGGCGTGATCTGGGCGTCGGGTATCGGTGGATTCTCCACCTTTGTCGAGGAGATGAAGAATTATCTCGTGGGCGATGGTACGCCCCGTTTTAATCCTTTTTTCATCCCGAAAATGATTTCTGACATTGCTGCGGGACAGATTTCCATCAAGTTTGGATTAAAAGGTCCCAATTATGCAACAGTGTCGGCGTGCGCTTCATCGACAAATGCCATCATCGACGCGTTCAATTATATCCGTCTGGGGAAAGCCGACGCTTTCGTTGCCGGAGGTTCTGAAGCCTCCATCTGTGACGCGGGTGTTGGCGGATTTAACGCCATGCAGGCTCTTTCAACCAACAACGAGCAGTTCAAAACCGCTTCGCGCCCTTTTGACAAGGACCGCGACGGTTTTGTCATTGGAGAAGGCGCCGGAGGATTGTTCATCGAAGAGTACGAACATGCAGTAAATAGAGGCGCCAAGATAATCGCCGAAGTTGTAGGCGGCGGTATGTCGGCTGATGCTTATCATCTTACCGCATCGCATCCGGATGGCAATGGCGCATTCCGCGCCATGAAGGCTGCACTGGAAGACGCCGGTCTGAAGCCGGAAGATATTGATTATATCAACGTACACGGCACTTCAACGCCGGTGGGAGACCCTTCTGAAATAAAGGCTATCCAGCGATTGTTTGGCGAACATGCCTACAAACTCAATATCAGCGCCACCAAATCCATGACAGGACATTTGCTGGGCGCAGCCGGAGCCATCGAGGCAATCGCCTCCATTCTGGCGATGGCGCATGGTACAGTTCCTCCAACCATCAATCATTTCACCGACGATCCCGATTTGGACAACCAATTGAATTTTACGTTCAATAAAGCCCAGCATCGCAGTTTAAACTATGTGTTAAGCAATACCTTCGGTTTTGGCGGACACAATACTTCGGTCATATTTAAAAAAGCAGAATAAAAAGGCACCTATGATAGATTCATTAAAACTCCTTATGTCAAAAGATAAGGAGTTTTATTCATTACTCAAAAAACAGCTCAAAATCAGTCCCAGTAATCTGCGGTTGTACGAGTTGGCATTTTTGCACCGGTCGGCTTCGCTTCTTTTACCCGATGGAAGCTTAGTAAACAATGAGCGGCTTGAATATCTTGGAGATGCGATCATTGACGCTATCGTTGCGGATTTTCTTTTCCGCAAGTTTCCCAATGAGCGCGAAGGCTTCCTGACCCGGATGCGCTCGAGGATTGTAAACCGCGCACACCTCGATTCCATTGCCAGCCGGATGGGTCTGGTAGAGGCGGTAAAATCCTATACCACAAATACCGAAACGGTGAAAAAGCGTATTTGCGGCGAAGCGTTTGAAGCGTTGATGGGCGCCATGTATTTGGATAGAGGATTCGATAAAACATACAAATACATCACCGGTCATGTCTTGGAAAATTATATCGATCTGGAAAAACTGGTACAAACAGAAACCGATTTTAAGAGCCGTCTTTTCGAATGGGGACAAAAACACAGATTGCCGATTGGATTTGAAACCATTGATGTGACGCGGGAAAAGTCGAAAAATACGCAGCATTTTTCCGTGCAGGTAACTATCTCCAATATCCCCATCGCCAAAGGTACCGGAAAATCAAAGAAAGAAGCGGAACAAATGGCTTCGCAAAAAACCTTGGCATTCATTTCATCCTCATCCGACGACTTTTCCACCGATGCGTTGGTGCATTATTTAGAACGGATGAAAGACAAGATGAAGACGGAGAACCGCAAGGTCGACGAAAACAACAACGCGACTTAGTCAATAAAATAATGGCTAAACGTAAAATTGTCAAGTTAATGGATACTGCGCCGGAGGTTTTTACCATCATCGGTATTTCGTCGCATGAAAACGATTATCGGCTTACATGGAGCGTCAACGAGCAGTTAGGGCTTGCGTTTGCACAGGGAAACAGCATTGTAACAGCCGCCGGCAATGAATTTACTTGCTTCATACACAGGGACGGCAAACAAAAACTGCTACTCATATCCAACCGTTGTGATAATGGGTTCCTGCTTGAAAAGAGTAAAAATTTCGATTTTATCCTGAAGATCAATGCGGCGTTGGACGAAACGGAAATATCCGATTGGCTACGCAAATTGCGGGAGGCGCCATTGGTATCGGCTGCGTTCCCCATACCGGTGAGCAAACAAGTATTGAAGTTGTTGGGATAGTTTCGGATATACCCATTATTCAGTTGTTTATGAGAGATTCTCTTGAGTTGATGCTTCCGGTTGGTTCATGGGAATCGTTGGCTGCCGCGTTGCAAACCAAATGCGACGCCGTATATTTTGGCGTGGGCAGTCTCAACATGCGTTCACATTCTTCGGCAAATTTTTCGCTCTGCGATATGGCGCAAATTGTTGCCGCCTGCCGCGAAAAAGGCGTCAAAACATACCTGACGCTCAATACCGTCGTATACGACAGCGATATGAACGATTTATACAAAGCCGCCGACGCAGCCTTAAAGAGCGGGATAGACGCCGTTATTGCATCCGACATGGCAGCCATTCTATATGCCCGTCAAATTGGGTTGCCCGTACATGCTTCCACACAATTGAACATCGGCAACTGTCAGACGGTGCGGTTCTTTGCCCAATACTGCGATGTGATGGTACTCGCCCGCGAACTAAGTCTGGAACAGGTATCCGTAATTTCTGCGTTTATACGGGAAAATAAGATTACCGGTCCTTCCGGTCGCTTGGTGAAAATTGAAATGTTTTGTCATGGCGCCTTGTGCATGGCAATGTCGGGAAAATGCTACCTGAGCCTGCACGAATATAACCGTTCGGCTAACCGCGGCGAATGTGTGCAAATTTGTCGCCGCTCCTATTTGGCAGTGGACGATGAAACAGGTCGCCGGTTGGCAGTGGACAATTCCTACATCATGTCGCCCAAGGATTTGTGTACCATCGGTTTTATCCACAAGATGATTGACGCCGGCGCGCAGGTTTTTAAAGTAGAAGGTCGCGCCCGCGGTCCCGAATACGTGAAGGCGGTGGGCGATTGTTACAACGAAGCGCTGGAAGCATATGCCAACAAAACGTTCGACGCATCCAAAACTGCCGCATGGATGGCGAAACTGCAGACGGTTTTCAACCGCGACTTTTGGGATGGCTGTTATCTGGGGAAAAACATTGCCGAACTGAATGACGTACACGGCTCGAAAGCCACCCGTAAAAAAGAATACATCGCCCTGTGCAACAATTATTTTACCAAACTTGGCGTAGGCGAATTTCACATGCAATCCGGCTCCCTCGCGGTAGGCGACTCCATCCTGGTGATTGGCAAAACTACCGGCGTGGTAGAAATGACCGTTTCAGAAATCCGCGTCGACCTGAAACAGGTAGAACAAACCGTTAAAGGGGAAATTTTTTCGATGCCGGCGTCGCAACTGATTCGACGGGGAGATAAGATGTATAAGTGGATGTAAGTGAAACCGCCTGTTTTTTACTCCAAAACCACAACTTTATAATTCGGCGGCAAAGTCATGCTCATTTGCTGCGGCTGGTTGAAAAGGACTTGCTGTATTTCGGCTTTTATTTGGATTGGGGTATTTCCGTCGCGCGCTGAAATATCAATCATGGTAGGCAAAACGAATTGCGGGTATTGCTCGTAATTGCCATAAACTGCGTTGAATAAAGGTTGGCGTTGAGAACTATTGTACAGGGCGATACTTTCGATGGTATGGTTACCGGCGTTGATGTTCATTTCGAGCAGGCTGCGGTTTTGTCCCTGCATCAAAATTTTATCGACGCTCCCTGTTGTTCTAGTGAAATTGAATTTGTTGCGATAGGTCTCTTCGCAACGGTCGGCTGTGAAAAGCATCATCAACGATTCGGGGTTTACCGGAAAACCGGTGATTTTTTGCAGATAATCATTTTTGCCTTTATAATAGGTACGCTCCAGATAGTTGACCATAACAAATGAATCGCGGTAAATAGCCCCGCGAATTTCAAACAACAACCATCTGCCACGAAAAAAACAGACGCTGTCGGGCTGGATATAAATACTACCGTTGAGCGAAATAGATTGATTACCATTAGTTAGCGCCATCTTGCACGAGGGAACGTAAAGACTTTCGATGAGGTAACAGGATGTACGATAAGCCGTTTCTTCAATCGCTGGAGGAGCGGGAGCGATAGTCTTCCTGTACGACCGACAAGAGGTTATCCCTAGTATGAAAAGGAAAAGCAGGAGAATTGAGAATTGAAATAAGCGTATCTTCATTCTTCATTCTTTTTAAAAGATTCCATTTTTTCTTCCACTGTTTCTTCTGAATTGTGCAACTCAATGGAATACTTGCAGATATGATATGCTTCATCGAGGCGCCCCGATACGGTGAGGAGTTCGCACATGTGCTCGACGATTTCGGGGTTGTCATTTCCTCCGTTTTTCATTGCTTTCTGTATCAAGACAATCGCCTCGTCTACACGTCCCAACTTGTAAAGCACCCATCCGTAGGTGTCTAAATAAGTACTGCTGTTGGGTTCCATGTCGATACAGCGTTTGATGTACTGTTCGGCAAGTTCCAATTTTTCTTCCCGCAAGGAAAGATAGTAACTGTAATTGTTCAATATCAGCGGGTTATTTGGATCGATGGCAAGCGCCTTTTCGAATACCTCATCCGATTCGCTGTATCGTTTTTGGTGATTGTAAGCTTCGCCCAAAAATACGTAGGCTTGAAGTTCCACTTCTCTATCGGGTTCTCTTTCTTTTTTCAAATAGTCGATGGTCAAATGATAGGAAGGAATTGCTTCTTCGTATTTTTTGAGCATCGAAGCGGCAAATCCGTGAAAGAAATGGAACAGGTAGCGGTCTTTGAAATGCTGCAACGCTGTGGTAGTCGATTCATAGAGCGTTTCGTTGTCCTCCATTAGATTGAGCAGATAGAACAGTTGTTCCCACAGGAAATAATTGGTTTGCACGCGACTTGTGAGGAACAGCAGGTCGTCTTTGGCTGCCTCGAAATTCTTTTCGCGCAGGTTGCGGTCGGCATTGACAAAACGCACGCGAAAATTGTCGGGGTATCTCTCGTAAAGTTGCTTGATCAACGCATCCATCTCTTGTTGATATTTATTGAAGAATGTGCTGTCAGAAGAAAGCTGGAGGTACAATTCCACTTTGAGGTCAGGATCGATGGTTTTCATGTCGTACATCTGTTGCATTTCTTCAATAGCCTTTGCGTCGTTGCCGTAATTTTTGTAAAATTCAATCATCGAAATATAGCCGATGGCGTTTTCCGGATCCAGTTCGAACAGTTGAGCGTAGTATTCGCGCGCTTCTTTTTCACGACCCTTCGAACTGTACAACTCGGCTAATAATCCATAAAATTGCATACCTTCCGGAAACTTCTTGAGTCCTTTTTTCAGAACGGTTTTGGTGGCTCTAAAATTCTGTTTTTTCGAATATATCTTGTATTTGGCAATCACAACATCTTCGGTCAATCCGTAAATTTTTTCTACCTTTTCCACTTCTTTGATCGCCTTACGGTATTTATTATTTTCATTATACAGGGTTGCCAAGTTATAGCGAAAATCAGTGTTATTCGGTTGCTGGTCAAGGATGTGGCGATATACCACAATAGCGCTGTCGATATTATTCCCAGCCATATAAAGATTAGCCAGTTGCATTTGGTACCATTCGTTTTTGGGATTATATCTTACAGCCAAACGGGCGTGCCGCAAAGCGTAGTCATAGTCGTCAACCATGGTATAAATTTCGGCTAACTGGTAATGAGCCGCCGCATCGTAGGGGTTGACTTCAGTGCAACGGGTAAGCATGCTGGCGGCGTCGGGCAAATTGCCAAACATCTTCAATTTAGTGGCTTCGATGAAATCGTGTTCGTAATCCAACCTCTGCTCTTCGCTCAATTGTATCGGCTCAAAATGAGGATTTAGACTTACCTTTGATGAAGAACACGCCACAAAAACCCAAACGACAATGATTAATGATAAATGGTTAATGGTTAATGATAAATGGTTAATGGTTAATAATTTTCTGAATACCACTCTATTTCGATTTTCTTTGCCTTGCCTCAATTCTTAATTTTTAATTTTTAATTTTTAATTTTTAATTGTTCATTGTTCATTGTTCATTGTTCATTGTCCCGTGTGTCCGAATCCTCCGGCGCCGCGCTCTGTTTCGTCCAACGCATCGCACAATTCCCATTCTACGGTTTCGTGTCGGGCTACCACCATCTGCGCGATACGTTCGCCATCGTTCATTACAAAATCTTCCTGTGAAAGATTAGCAATAATGACGCCAATTTCGCCGCGATAATCGGCATCGATGGTTCCGGGCGCATTGAGTATCGTGACGCCCTTCTTCAATGCAAGTCCGCTACGGGGACGGATTTGCGCTTCATATCCTTGAGGGAGAGAAATATATAAGCCGGTAGGCGCTAAACATCTTGCGCCCGGCTTCAACGTTACGGGGTGGTCTAAATGAGCGCGCAAGTCCATCCCTGCCGACAGTAAGGTGCTATATGACGGCAACGGATGATGTGATTTGTTGACGATTTGTATTTTCATATTGATTCCATTAAAATCCTGTTGCCGTAAATTGTTTCAAAAAACGCAGATCGTTTTCGAAATACATCCGGATGTCCTTGATTTGATATTTCAGACAGGCAATTCGCTCGATACCCATTCCGAAGGCATACCCCGAATATTTCTGCGAATCGATGCCGCAATTGTCGAGTACATTGGGATGAACCATGCCACAACCCATAATTTCGAGCCATCCTGTACCTTTGCACAGGTTACATCCTTTTCCGTCGCAGGTGCATGACACATCCATCTCCGCCGATGGTTCGGTAAATGGGAAAAACGACGGACGAAGGCGTATCTGCGTCTGTTCTCCGAACATTTCCTGCGTGAAGAACAGCAGTACCTGCTTCAGGTCGGCAAACGATACGTTTTCGCTGATGTATAAGCCTTCCACCTGATGAAAAATACAGTGCGCGCGCGCCGACACCGCCTCGTTACGAAACACGCGCCCGGGCATAATCATGCGAATGGGCGGCTGCGTGGTTTCCATCACGCGCACCTGTACCGACGAGGTATGCGTGCGAAGCACAATATCGGGATTGGTAGATATGAAGAACGTATCCTGCATGTCGCGCGCCGGATGATCCTTCGGAAAATTCAATGCAGAAAAGACATGCCAATCATCTTCTATTTCAGGACCTTCGGCAATGGTAAAACCCAAACGGGAAAAAATACCGCAAATTTCGTTGCGGGTGGTGGAAATCGGATGCCGCGACCCGATAGGGATCGGATCGCCCGGACGAGTCAGATCGTTATCCCGTTCGATTTGCTTCTCGGCGTCCAAACTGTCCCTGTGACGCTCAAAAGTATCCGTCAACATGTTTTTCAACTCGTTGAGCTTCTGACCTGCCTCGCGTTTTTGTTCTCCGGCGATGGTCTTAAATTCGTCAAACAGCGCGTTCAACTGTCCTTTTTTGCTGAGGTATTTCAAGCGGAACTCTTCAAGTTCGGCTTGTGTGGCGGCTTTGAACCGCTCTGCCTCTTCTTTTATCCTGTTAATTTTTTCGAGCATTTCAAAATAAATTTGAGAGGACAAATGTACGTGAAATCTTCATGTTTCACAACAAAGATGATGAGATTTTAATCCCCATCACCAAAATATCGTCTATTTGTGGATGCGTTCCTTTCCATTCCTGATGCCTTTTGTCAAGTATTTGCGCCTGTTCTTCCATAGAATGTCCGCTGATTTCGAGTAATAATGCTTTGAAATTTTTTGTTTTGAATTTCGAGCCGTCTTCGCCTCCGAATTGATCGGCATAACCGTCTGAAAATAAATAGAGCGTATCGCCCGGCAAATAATCGAAGCGATTTGCGGTGAATGGTTCTTCTTTTTTGACGTATAAACCAATGGGCATCCTGTTTGCCTTTTTTTCGATGAGTTCTCCTTCGCGAATCAAATACAGGGGATTATACGCGCCGGCATATTCTATTTCTTTGTTTTTTGCGTTGATAACCATCAGGGCGATGTCCATTCCGTCCTGTCGTCGGTCGGGGCTTCCTACGGGATTCAATAGACGGATGATTTCGCTGCGCAATTCGTTCAGTATTTCGTCGGCTTTGGGCGTTTCCATTCTGCCGGCAATTTTGGTCAACGTCGATATGCCCAACATGCTGACAATAGCGCCCGGAACGCCGTGACCCGTACAATCGGCGGCGGCAACGATGATATAGTCATCGGCGCGGTTGATCCAGTAGAAGTCGCCGCTCACAATATCGCGCGGTTTGTAATAGATGAAATGTTCGGGCAATATGCTGTCCGTAAATTCTTTGGCGGGTAGCGTCGCTTTTTGTATCAGGCTGGCATAGCGTATGCTATCGGTGATTTCCTGCTTTTGACGCTGCAACAGGTTATTTTGTTGCGCCAGCAACGCATTGGCTTTTTTCTTTTGCACAAAACCGCGATGCAGCGCCACTCCCACCGCGCCAACAAGAAGAAGCACTATCAAAAGCGCAATAATGAAAATCCGCTGAATACGGCTTTGGTATTTTTGCTCTTGCCGCAGCATATCTATTTTATATTGCTCCGATTTTTCGTTGAACGCCCGGATGTTTTCTTTGTTGTTCACTTCGTCGTAAGCAAAAGCCTGCGCCTTCAGGTCGATGTACGCTTCGAGGTATCGTCCTTCAATGGCATGGAGGTAGCTGCGTTTTTCCAAAGCAAAATACAAGACCTCGTATAATTTTGACGCATCGGCAATTTCTATCGCTTTTCCGTAGTAATATACCGCCGAATCGGCTTGTTGCATATCATCAAAAAAAGTTCCTGTATGGTAATATGTTTCGGCAAGTATAGCAGGCGAAGACGATGAACGCGACAGGCTCAGCATTTTGGAATAATAATCGTGCGCCTGTCCGGTTTCGTTCATCAAAAGATACGCCCTGCCAATGTTGTTGTACACAGTCCATAGTTGTTCGGTATCGTCGGTAGTTTGGTATATTTTTTCACTTTCGTGATAATATTCAAGCGCTTTTTGCGGATTGTTTTGCTCCAGCCAAAGACCTCCCAGATTGTTCAACACATCGGCTTTTCCCTGTTCATTTTTCAGCGAAGCGTACAGATTCAGACTTTGTTCGTACTGTTCCTGCGCCTGTTCAAATTTTTCGCTTTTTTGGTATGCGGCTCCGATGTTACGATAGGATGAAGCCTGCCCTTCAACATCGCTCATCTGTATGCGTATATGCAACGCTTGGGGAAAATGCTCCATCGCTGCATCGTACTTTCCCTGTTGCAGCGCAATTTGCCCGATGTAGTTATGCGTTGTTGCGGTATTTGCCAAATTTTTCCTGTCCGATAATCTGATGGCTTCCCTGAAATATGATTCAGCAAGTTCGTAATTGCCTTCCTTTTCGTATGCTACGCCAAGTTGGTAACTGGTTTCAAACTGATCGTCTCCGCCTGCCGGAACTCCCGTACTACAAGCGAACATAGTTGCCGCGCAACATAAAAGTATGATTCGTAAAAACATAGGGTTACTTCATTGTCAAGTAGTCGTTGATTACTTTTTCCAGCGCTCTGTCGTCAATCGTTCCATATATATCGGTACAATAATGGCGAAGAATATCGCGTACCGTATTCTTGTCGTCTCTGTTTTGATGCAACGCATTCAATAACGAATGAAACTCTTCGAATAACTGCTCCCTGTCCACAAAGAAGAGCGACATTTGGGTCACCGGAATGGTGGTATTGCCTTCCTTCAACAATACAAAACATTCGGAAATCCGGTTGCCCTGAATCTTCAAATCGTTTTTGGATATGGTAAAGTCCGTAGAAATATATTCCTCTACAGTGTTTCCGTTTTCATAACGAAGCAGCAAATCAAATTTTCGGGCGTCCTGCCGCGTCACCGGCAGCGTAAATTTTGCGCCGACAACGGTAAAGGTATCGATGGCAAAATATTCCTTCAACGATTGCGGCGATACTCCTTTGGCGACCATGGCCGAACTGCCTCTCACGCCCGTTATCAGCGCCGGACGAGTCTTCACCGGCGTCAAGGCAAGATGGGAGGCAACCGTCATTTGCGCATTAACAAAGGATGATTTCGGCAACTCCAAAAAAAACTTTGTTTTATCGGGATTGAGCAATACAGCCCTGTCATGCAGGCTGTTGAACTGAAAAACGGTTTGCAGACTTACTCTGTCGCCCACCTGCAACTCTTTACCCGAACTGGTATCTATAATTTTCCCCGTTGCGCTGATAATGTCGTAGGTAATTTCTTGGGCAAAAGCCCCTATTGCCAACCATAACCAACAAAGAAGGCAGATGATGGTTTTTGGGGCGAAAAACCACGCAGCCCCTGTGCATATAACAAGTTTATTCATTTTTATTTCAGATAAAAAAACAACATTCATTTCTTCTTTGTTATGATACGATTTTTCGGGGAAAAAGTTACAAGTTTCAAAACATCAACTACAACGTCATCGCTATCTGAAAATCAGGCATACTTTGCGGAACAATCGTGGTGGGCGATTGTCTGCCGTTGGTCAACTCGTTCACTCTTTGCGCGATGTAGGCGTCCAATGTTTTGTATGAGATGCTTTTGGTGTTGAACAGGTCGGCTTTTCCGAGTATGCCTTCCACCAATGCTTTGGTGAACGCGCCGTTGTTCCATGTTTCATTTTCCAATGAGAATTGCCGTCCGGTAGACGAAGTAAATACTATCGCTCCGTTTTCGGCGTCGGCAAGTCCGTTGACCATCCCCACGAGGTCGGCTGCCGCGCGTCCGGCGCTTCCTGCCATCACGTTCCCCGAATGGCAGGCATCCATGTACACAATGATTTTCCCCGCGATAGACGAAACAGTTTTCTGTATGTCGGTATGATGGACGCAGGTGGCAAGCAAGTCATCGGGGTCGGCATTTACCGGCATGTAGAAGAAGTTGCCTGACGGGTCGTTCATCCCGTGACCGGCAATAAACAGCATGGCGGCGTCTTTACTGCCCGTTTCGCGTTGCAGCCATTGTAACCCTTCAAGGATATTGTCTTTGGTGGCGTCGTGGTCGGTCAACAGTCTGACCGCCACATCCTCATATAGTCCGCCCTTCTGCGGCGTCATGGCATTGACAAAATCCGAAGCGTCTTTGGCGGCAAACTGCAGGCGCAGGTCTCTGTTGTCGTACCGACTTACGCCTACCGCCAAAATATACAATTTGGGTTTGTACGTTTCCTGTTCACTCGTCCCTTTCCATTTCAAACTGACGGATACCGGAGCGCTCGGTCCAAAGTTGTTTTTGGCGATGAGCGTTACCTCGCAATCACGTTCAGGAACCTCAACCGTTACTGCGTTTTTCCCTCTCACGGCTTCAATGAGCAGTTGCACCGGGCGACCGTCTACCAGCACCTTCACCGATTGCAGCGGTTCGTCGTCATTTAGGCGCACATCATACTCAATGGTTATCGTCTGCATGGCGAGGTCGCTTTCGGGTCGCGGGCTGATGATGGAGACAACGGGGGGTAGCGCTTGCGCGACACTCACTGCCGTTTCCGGTTCAACAGGCGGCGTGTTGACGTCAAAAGCGGCGCCGATGAGGTCGGGACGATAGAACAAACTGCGGAATTGCGAGATGGGGTAGAAATTAGCGGCGCTGTTTTTGCCCTGATTCAAGTGCCAACCTATCAGGTCTTCGGCGCCCAAGGCGCAATCGTAGTATCCTGCGTCAGTCCACAGCGCCCACCGCCGGTTGTCGGGATGGGTGAACAGCGTCATTATTTTGCCGCCGTCGCTCATGCGGTACCAGCAAACGGTACCGTCGTTGAATGCGGCTACTGCCAATTGTCCGTTGCCTGTAATTTTCACTGCCGCGCATACGTCGCCGCTCTGACGTTTCCAAATCATCGCGCCGTTTCCGTCCAAGCAATAAATGTTCCTGTCCGCTCCGAAAACCATTCGTTCGCCGCTTGGCAAAACGTCTACGCACTGACTTCTTTCTCCGTTTTCCAAAAACGTCAATACCTTGTTGTTCAGAAGCGGGGTGGCGCTGTTTTCCCAACTGCTGATACGCGCTCCGGTGCGGGCGTTTCGGGTGTTGAAAAGCGGATAGGCGGTTGGCGCAGGTTTCAATTCTCGCTCGGTCAACGAAAAAAACATGACGTCCCTGTCCGTGGAATACAAGCCGATGCGGGTTCCGTCGTCGTTTACCTGAAACGATTGATGCTGACGCGCACTGTAGCGCGTAATTTCAGCGGAGCGGACGTAGTTTGGCGCTGTGTTGCCGGTTACCCACTGCACGGGCGCTTTGCCGTCTTTGTTGATGCGTCCGATTTCGGGATAGGAGGTGCAGAAGACGATGGAGCCGTCGGGCAGGGCTATCAGCGCGGTGATGTTGCTTTGTGACGCCGTAATATCGCTTACTGCCAGCATATTGTACGTATCGCCTTGCCACGAGCGAATCCGGTATTCATTGGAAACCTTATGGTTTCCGGCGGCATACCTGTTTCCGTCTGCCGAAAAAGCAACCGCAACAAAGGGCTGCTTCACGGTTATGGCTGCTCCGATGGACATTTCTGTCTGTCGGAGCGTTTCTGCATCCAACACCAAAACCGACGGCAGGTCGGCGCAGGCGACCATCAATTGGTTGCCTCCCGGCGACCATGCAACGCTTACAGGCTCTTTTCCCGAAGGAAGCGTCTGCACTTTTTTTGTCCTGAACGTTTGGTCGTATATTCGGATATAACCGTCGTCGGAAACCACTGCCAATTCGCCCTGCGACGAAAAAGCCATCTGACGCGCCGCGCCTCCGTAACCGACTAATTCGCGCTCGCGTTCCCATGTCGCCGCGTCAATGATGCTTACGCCTTGAGAACCGCCGAGCGCCGCCAGCAAATACTTTCCGTCGGGCGAAAATTTCAAATCCAATATTTCGCCGTCCAAACCATCCACCACAGCGAGCATATCGCCTGTGGAAGTATCGAAAATATACGCGCTGAATTGCTGTTTCCGCACATACAGACTTCGCGCGCCAACGGTGATTTGAAGGCTGTCGCCCGTGTTCCAACTGCTTCCTGTTTGTCCGCCCGTAGCGGCAATATTACCGTCGGGCGAAAGGGCGCAGGCAAACAGTCGTCCCTCGTTGCCGTATCCCACCGGCGGACGGAACGTCCGCAAACGGTTTCCTGTGGAGGCATCCCACAAACGCGCGGTTTTATCGTCGGAACACGTCAGCAGGAACTGCCCTTTGGCGTCGGTGGCGATGCAATTGACCGTTGCGCTGTGCATGTCGGAATGTAGCATCAATATCGGCTCTTCGGGCTGCGCATACAGCCGCCACACTGTCGATAACAATAAAATTGAACACAAAAAACGTTTCATCTTACCATATATATTAAACACAATATTCAAAATGAATTGATGCAACAAAATTATACATTTATTTTCTATTTTCGATACAAATATGTATTTTTGCCATGTGAATGTTGAATGATTAGACAATTTGGATATGGAATTAGTATTGGATCTCAAAAAGCGGTACACTTACGCCGATTATCTGACATGGGCGGACGATAAGATGCGGGAGTTGGTCGACGGGTTTATCAGAATGATGGCGCCGGCGCCGGGCTCTATACATCAGGAAGTCAGCGGAGATTTGTTTGCCCGACTGTATCATGTTATCAAAAAGAACAAAGGAAATTGCAAAATTTATCCGGCTCCTTTTGATGTTCGTCTTCCCAAAAATGGCGAAACTGAAGATGATCAAATTTACACTGTGGTGCAACCCGATATTTGCGTGGTGTGCGACCCGTCGAAGATTGACAAAAGAGGATGTATCGGCGCGCCAGATTTAGTGGTAGAAATACAATCGCTTTCCACAACAAGATACGATTTAACCAAAAAATTTGATTTGTACGAATCCTCCGGCGTGCGCGAGTATTGGGTGGTTTACCCCTATGGCGTCGAAGTGTTTTTGTTGCAGTCTGATGGAAAATACGACGACGGAACTAAATATGATAGAGGCAAAATTCCCGTACATATTTTTGATGGCTGCGAAATTGACTTAACGGATATATTTTAGAACGGAACAGATAAGACGGTTCCTTATTCTACAACTATTTTGAACGTCTGCGCCGTCCCATTTTCCGTCACTTGCAGGATATATTGTCCCGGCGTATCGGGCATAACGATCTCCGTCGCAGGGTTGTGAAGGGTTTGTTTGGCAACGATGTTTCCTGCGGCGTCAAACAATTGCATGACAACGGATGTAGAGACGGGGCGCGCCGCGTCTCTACCAATACCGGTTTCCACACGCACGGCTTGCCCGCGTTGCACGGGGTTGGGATAAACTGCCGCTTTGCTCGGGATAACTGCAATCAATGCGGGGCAGGTAGTGATTTGAACGCCCTGCTGCGTGGTCAGTACAGCCGTGTAGCTTGCCGTTGGGCTCAACCCGCCCGGCTCATGGATGTAGCCTTTATCGCTCGGTAGTTTTTCGCCATTTCGGTACCAGTCGTAACCGGTAAAGATATGTCCGCCGTTAGTGGCAAAATTGTTGTTGACGGCAAGCACATCGTGCCAGCGTTGGATGAAGATGTCGGGCGAAAAACGTTTTTCTACCTCAAGTTTATAGTTTTGGCTCTTGTCGCCACCTGCCGAGGTTATCGTAATATCATACGTAATAAGAGCCGGCTTGTCGGTCTTTACGGTGATGAAATTACTTGTAGAAGCCGTTGCAAAGGCACTCATTTCCAATTGGACAAGAGTTTCGTAATCCGTTGCTTCGCAGTCTATCACTATTCTTGTGGGGATGGCGTTTTCCGGTTCGTATCTTTTGCCGTCGACCACAAACGCATAGAGGTCGGCTTCGCTAAAACCGTTCGCTGAACGGAAAGCAATTTCGCGGCTACACTCGCCCGAACTAAGCGTCAATCTATTCCATTCCCCTTTATTGCCGCAGGTTACATGAAAATTGTCGACGTTGTTCATATAATCGGGACTAATGCTCCATGTAATGGCGGCGCCCGAAGCCGTTTCTCTGACCAGCGAAAATTGCGTTTTCACGTCGCTGCAAAGTTCCTCCTCATTGGCGAGAAAAAGAGGCGTCACCGAAAGGGCACTCCACTCGCGGAAAATCGGATTGTTAAAATTTAATTGCGGATAGTAACCTTTTTTTGCCAGCCATCCTGTAAAACCTGCCGGCAAAGAGCCGTCCGTCAATGCGGACGTTGTAACAGGCGTGACGAACAGTCCATCGCGATTGCCTGTTCCCCGTGTCATTCCCGTTGCCTGTTGATCGAAATAACATGCACTGTAAGAGGGGGCTGATTCTTCGTCCAGTCGACCTGTAAAACCTCCAACATCAGATGTTCCCGTAACCGCTCCGGCGGCGTAACAGTTTTTGAAGGATTTGGCGCCGATATCATATCCTATCAATCCGCCAACAGCGGTAGAACCCATAACCGCTCCCACAGCGTAGCAACTAATGATGGAGGATCCGCCAAAATCGCCTGCCAACCCGCCGACCATTTCATCTCCTGTGACTGTTCCGGTGGCAAAACATCCGTAAACAATGCCGTTATCACCAAATGAGCCTATTAACCCACCGAGATTTCTACTCGAACCATACAGTGGAACGACGCCCGTAACCGTCCCGGCGGCAAAGCATGAGTAAATGTCGGAATCTCCGGCGTAGCCGATTAATCCTCCGATAATTGAAAATCCGGCTACCGCGCCGGTGGCATAACAATCTGTTATCTCGCCATATTCCATAGACCCGACTAATCCGCCTACAGTCGAAAATATTCCCTTCACGTTTCCCGTAGCGGAACACCCGGAAATGATCTCTTCGGTACCTGACACACTGCCAACCAATCCGCCGACGCGGTCAATCCCAAAAACATTTGCATCAGAATGGCAGTCCTTTATACTGCCAAAAAATGAGCCGATAAGCCCTCCGATATTGGTTCTTCCCCTCACCAGTCCGGTAACGCTGCAATTTATTATGACTTCACCCTCACCCCCAAATCCGACCAATCCGCCAATGTCATTATTACCTTCTACAACGCAATCAATAATGTTCAAATCCTTGATGGTTGCCTGTTCGATTACTCCGAATAGACCACAATAATCATTACCATAAGCATTTCTTACAAACATATTTTTGATGGTCTTATGATTGCCATCAAGCGTTCCGCTAAAAGGTCTAAATATTAAAAAGTTACCACTTTCTCTAAGTGATCTTCCTATCGGCTCCCAATAATGTGCGCCGAGATCAATGTCTGCATCCAATCTGAAAAACTCATCCTTAAACGTTTCACCGCCGTTTACCTGCTTTGCCAAATAAGCCAATTGTCCCGGCGTTAAAATAATGTACGGATTCGATGATGTTCCCGTACCTCTGGCAAATCCGGTGGCGGCATAAGAACTCCAATTACCATTCAGCTGCCCCATCACATTTACGCTCATCAAAGCGAGCAAAAATACCATTATCAAACTTATATTTTTCATTTTCTATTTTTTTATTGATTAATCTAAAACTTCAAACCTCAAACTTCAAACTTCAAACTTCAAACCTGAAACTCCCTTATTCTACAACAATTTTAAATGTTTCTGCCGTCCCATTTTCCGTCACTTGCAGGATATATTGCCCGGGCGTATCGGGCATAACGATTTCCGTCGCAGGGCTGTGAAGGGTTTGTTTGGCGACAATGTTTCCTGCGGCGTCAAACAATTGCATCACAGCCGATGTAGAGACGCGTCGCGCCGCGTCTCTACCCATACCGGCGTCTATTGTTACGGCTTGCCCGCGTTGCACGGGGTTGGGATAGACCGCCGCTTTGCTCGGGATAACTGCAATCAATGCAGGGCAGGTAGTGATTTGAACGCCCTGCTGCGTGGTGAGTACAGCCGTATAGCTTGCCGTTTGGCTCAACCCGCCCGGCTCATGGATGTAACCTTTATCGCTCGGCAGTTTTTCGCCGTTTCTGTACCATTCGTAGCCGGTAAAGATATAACCGCCGTTGGTGGCAAAATTGTTGTTGACGGCAAGCACATCGTGCCAGCGTTGGATGAAGATGTCGGGGTTGAAAAGTTTTTCAGCCATGAAGGTATAGGTTTTTGACTGTCCATCTTCAGTGGTTACGGTGACGGTTTGCGGTTGGTTGGCATAGAGCATCATGGAAGTTGCGGGAGTATTTGCATACCCGCCGATGATGATTTCCACGAAGATGGATTCGTCATTTGAACCGCACGGGATAACATATCTAAATTCAGTATCGACGATGAAATTGTCAATATTGACAGGCGTACCATTGACTTTTACGCCTATAATGTCGGCAGTTATCAGGTCTGTGTTGGAGCGGAATTTTACAGTGCGTTCGGCATCTCCGGCGCGGAGCGTTAATGTGCGCCAATCTTCGGATGCGAAGGCATAGAGGGCATAGTCGACCACCGTTGCCCGTTCGTCGGGATCAGCGCTCCATGTAATGACCTCGCCTTCGGGCATTTTATCAACTAAACGGATAATATTTTGCACATCGCCAACCGTTTCCGTATCGTCGGCTAATTTGAGCGGCACAACAGACAGGGCGCTATGCAGTTGTGTCGCTGCGTCTTCGCTTTTGTAGAAAACCCTCAATTGCGGATAGTAATCCGGAATAAATCGCCATGTGTTTTCGTCGTCGAAATCCGGTAATACATCTTTGGTTAGACCGTAAGTGGTCAATGGCTTGATCCCTGTCACATTGGGCGTGCCGGATGCAACAGCAACACCTGCCATCTGACTGTCGAAATAACAATCTGTGAAAATAGTCAAAGCAGAAAAGGAACCGATAAAGGCGCCGCACAGTTTATCACCTTGAGGGTTTTCGCAAAAAACCGTACCGGCAGAAAAACAGTTGGTTAAGGATAAAGAAGAGGAAGAGCCTGTCTGACCGCCAAAACCGCCGACATAGTTATTCCCGCTGACCTTCCCCATTGAATAACAATTGGTAACATGAATAGTAACAGGCATATTGAATAAACTTCCGAAAAATCCGCCAACACTGTTGTTCCCTTTGACTGTGCCAACGGCGTAACAATCTGAAATACTTCCGTTTATCCCTCCGCCAAATCCGCCGACATTGTCGACTCCGCTAACGTCTCCGTAGGCATAACAGTTTGAAATGACTGAGGCTAAATCTCCGCCAAATCCGCCAATATAATTTTCCCCGTTTACCGCTCCTTCGGCAGCGCAATGAATGATCTTGCCTCCTAAACCTTCTCCGACAAACCCGCCGGCATATCCTCTTAAACCGACGACTGATCCTTTTGAACGGCATTCGGAATAAGTTTGGTCATTGGCTTCGAAGATTCCGACGAACCCGCCGACGAAAAATGCAGTTCCTGTTACCGTTCCTTCGGCAAGGCATTGGCTAAAATTAGCCTTACCGGGGTTGTATCCGATGAACCCGCCGACCGAACCTGTTCCCCATACCGAGCCTGAAGCCCGGCAACCGATAACAGACACCTCTGCCACGTATTGTCCGATAGTGCCTAAAAAGCCGCCAACACGAGACACCCCGATAGTTTGGCAGGTAGAATAACAGTCCTGAATGATATTTATCCCTGTATTCACCTCGCCGATAAATCCTCCGGTGGCGTATCCGTCGTTGATTACCCTTCCTTCTGCGAAACAGTCATAAACCTCTACGCCGCCGGAAGTGAAACCGATACAACCGATGAAACCGCCATAGGTGTTGCTGTTCCCTTGAAATCCGGTTATGTTTCCCGAAAAACCGCAACCTCTGATTGTTGTATTGTTGTCGGCGCATCCGATGAACCCCCCTGCAAAGTTGTTTAGTCCGGAATAACTGACAAATAATGTAGAATTGTTCACAAAGCAGTTTCTAACTGTTGTTTGGACGGCATATCCGATAAAACTGCCGCAGTAGTTGTCAATGGATTGAATATTTCCGCTGCTGCCATTACCATCCAGCGTTATATTTGTGATGAAGGCGTTGTTGCTTGTGTATCCGAACAATCCTTTCCCTCTCATGTTCATAATACGGTACTGATTCCCCTCATTTCCCTCAAATATTCCTTGAAACGGCAGTGATGCTACTCCTATGGGCACATCCCAAGTATACTTGCCAAGGTCAATATCCGCATCCAATCTGTAATAACTTGTGGCATAGAGCATTATTCCATTATTAATCACCACAGCCAAATAAGCCAAGTGCTCCGGCTTGGAAATAATATACGGATCCGTGGGAGTTCCACTTCCTTCAAACAGTTCGATATGATCCCAATCGCTCCAATTTTCCGATTGCCCCATCAAATTTCCACACACCATTGCGAACACAAACACTATCAAACTTATCTTTTTCATTTTTAAAAATTTATTTTTATTAACTCGAAACCCGGAACTCGAAACCCGAAACTTTACAAACTATACGTCAATTTCACTTTCAATCCCACTGACATGACGTTCAATTTATCAGTCGTATCGACTATGCTG
>Ga0099364_10001766_pt1 | contig 35166 bp, 28 predicted proteins | sample TergutTh196P3_FD_73070 | JGI IMG/M metagenome (GOLD analysis project Ga0099364, IMG submission 73070) | Microcerotermes parvus P3 segment gut microbial communities from Pointe-Noire, Republic of the Congo - Th196 P3 | ecosystem: Host-associated > Arthropoda: Insects > Digestive system > Gut ... | reverse complement strand
GTATTCAATTTCTTTTTTAAGGCGGCTGATATTATCTTCATGATGCTGAGGCAGGGCTTCCAGTTCCGCATAGTGTTCGGCCTTTACTCCAATGCCAAGTATCAGGTTTTTTAAGTTTTCCGAAGGCATTATTGTTTCCTGGCAGCCTGTCATTGCAACATAGGAATTGTCAAGGATTATAACTGTCATGGCTGCATTTGCCTGAACCGCATCTACAAGACATGTGATTCCTGAGTGCAGGAATGTGGAATCTCCTATAACCGCAATACTGTATGTAATGCCAGCCTCTGCCGCGCCCCTTGCCATGCCTACAGAAGCACCCATGCAGACTATGCTCTCAATTGCCGAATAGGGCGGGGCAGCTCCAAGTGAATAACAGCCTATGTCAGAGCAGATCGCTGTATGTGGTCTGCCCTCTTTTGGATCAAGTTCATCCAGCACCTTGTTTAACACATTGTAACTGTCTATATGCGGACAACCCTGGCAGAGCTGCGGAGGACGTCCGGGAAGGTCCGGGATTTTTATCCCTTGATTTGCAGCGTTTGAAAGAACATTTTGTATGGGTTTAAGTCCCAGGGCCCTGCGTACATTATCCGGATCCATCTCACCTGTACGGTTTAAAACACCATCAAGCTTGCCGTTAATTGTAATATTTTGTGCAAGTATTCCCCTAAGGCGTTCCTCGATAAAGGGCTGGCCTTCTTCGATTACAAGAACTCTCTTTGCTTTTTCGCACAGCTTTTTTACCAGATCAACTGGAATGGGATAAGCGCCTATATGCAGGCGGGCAGGGGCTTTGTTATTGTTAGACGCAATAAGGTCTTCGAGGTTGTCTTCGTAGTAGTTTCCTCCAAGCCCGGATGTAAGAACCGCAAAATCCGTGTCCCGGCCTTCCAGCTCAAGGCAATTTGCCTTGTTGTCTCCTGACCACATTACAAGATTTTTATGTTTTTCAATTAACTCAACATAATTTATCCTTGCAAGAGAGGGAATCAGCATCCATTTATTTTTGTTCTTCATCTTTCCTAGAGGTTTTTTGTCATCCGCCAAAGAGGTTTTTACCGCTGCCCTTGCATGAGAAAGCCGTGTCGCAAGACGCAGCAATACAGGAATATGGAACTTTTCTGAAATCTCAAAAGCCTCCCTTGTCATCTCGTAGGCTTGCTGCTGGTTTCTGGGTTCAAGACAGGGAATCATTGAAAACGCGGAATAGTACCGTGAATCCTGTTCTCCCTGGGAGCTGTGCATGCCGGGATCATCTGCCACAACAATCACAAGCCCTCCGTTTATATCAACAAGCGCGCTGTTCATAAAAGGGTCAGCAGCCACATTAAGGCCAACATGCTTTGTGGTAACCAAAGCCCGTTTTCCAGCAAAGGAAGTGCCTAAAGCAGCTTCCAGGGCTGTTTTTTCATTCGAACACCAGCTCGCAATAAATGCTTTGTCTGATTTTTCAGCTTCAGCAATCAGATATTCCAGAATTTCAGTCGAAGGTGTTCCAGGATATCCATAACCAGCTGAAAATCCAGCATGAATGGCTGCCAAAGCCACTGCCTCGTCCCCTAAAAGCGCCAGGGTTTTTTCTTCATTAATTTTATTGCTCATACAGGAATCATAATATCAAATTAAGGTTTTTTATTCCAGTATACATGGCACTATACAAATATATAGTATGCATTTTTATATTCATTATGTCTTTTAACGCTAAGCATAATAATTTTTGACTATAAAATAATTCTATTTTTATGATACAATGAAATATGAATGAAAACAGCAATAATCAAACCGAACCAATGGAACAAGCCGGACAAAGCGAATCAATAGAACAAACCCAAGACCTTGAAAAATATCTTGTTTTTAATTTAAAGGATAAATATTACGCCCTCCAGTCAAAAATAATAAGCGAAGTCGCTGTTCTTGAGAAAGTTTTTCCCCTGCCTTTGGTGCCGGAATATGTTCTGGGTATTATTAACAGGTATTCTGTTCCATACGCTTTGATTGATCTGGATTTTCTTATCTCTGGTAATATTTCCAGCGTACAAAAGATAATTGTTCTTAAAGAAGAAATAGATAAACTTGCTTTTCTTATTGATGATGTGACTGATATAATAGATATATCCCCTGATCTATTAATAAAGACCGATGTTGAAGAAAATGCTTTGGAACCAGGGCCTGGTTCTATATATGCTTACTTTGAATGGAAAGGCAGCCCTGTTTTTTGCCTTGATACCGGTATTATTATAAACCGGATAAAACAGGATTTTATTGCAAAAACATAATTTAAAGAGTTTGCCGCTGATGAAGTATTTTATTTGTAACATTGACAGGAATGATAATTGCAGCTGCCTTGGCATTCCAGCAGATTATATTGAACGCATAATTCCATCTGAACATAATAGCTCATCTGTATTTGAAACCGAAGCTAATGATACTTTTATTTCAATCCCGTATCTGTTAATGTTAAAAAATAATTCTGCTCCTCATGGGCTTGTTTTAAAAGCTTCTGGAAATGAAAAAATATTGCTGCTTACTCCAAAAATTGTTGAAGAGCTGGAAATACCTGAAGAGGATATAAAAGACCTGCCAAATACTTTTTCTGAATTTTTAACATTTATCAAGGGTGTTTCTTTTATTGGTCAAAGACTCATATTTATTTTAGAGCCAAAAAAACTTGAGCAGAGAGCATGCCATGATTAATACACTTATTATAGACGATAGCTCTTTGGCTCGTGATATAATCCGGGATTTTCTTGAGGCAGAGGGCAGCTTTAATATTATAGGTGAAGCTGAAGACGGAGAAGAAGGTATTCAGAAAATTCTTTCTTTAAATCCTGACCTTGTAACCCTTGATATAGAAATGCCCAAAAAAAACGGTCTTGAAGTGATTGAAGCAGTAATGAAGGAAACATCAACACCAATTGTTGTGGTAACAAATCATGACACAGCTAAAATTGCTTATGAAGCAACCGTAAGGGGCGCGCTTGAGTTTTACTCCAAAGACATGTTCACTGCTTTTTTGACTCTGGAAAAACGCAGGGAGGTTTATGAAACTCTTAAGAGGATAAGCAGTATTAAAGCACGTGAACACACAAGTTCTGATTTTGAATCAACAGTTCATTCCAATTGCCATATAGATGGACGAAAAATAAGTGCCATTGTTATTGCATCATCCACAGGCGGCCCTAAAGCATTGTCTGTATTTTTTTCTAAAATGCCAGGAGATTTTTCTGTACCAATAGTGATTGTTCAGCATAATACTTCAGGCTTTGATAGAGGTTTTGCCCAATGGCTTGATGCGTATACAAAATTAAATGTAAAGCTTGCTGAAGAAGGAGAAACCCTAAAGTCATCAACAGTGTATATTGCTCAAACCGATAAACATCTTGAGCTTAGCAAAAAAGAAGAGAACCTTGTTTTTTTGTATAACAATAATGAACCGGAAAACAATCAGAAACCATCGGCAGATGTTCTTTTTAGAACCGCGGCCCTTAGCCTCAAGGATTCAATAATATCCATAGTTATGACAGGTATGGGCAGTGACGGCGCTCTTGGAACAAAAAGCATTAAGGAAATGGGAGGTATTACCCTGGCTCAGGATGAGGAGAGTTCTCTAATTTACGGCATGCCTAAAGCAGCAAAGGAAACAGGCTGTGTGGATTTAGTGCTTCCTCTGGACAGAATCGCAGAAGAACTTTTAAGGCTTGTAAAATGACAGAGTCGGATTACATTGCCTTAATAGACAAAGCTGCCGAAGACTGGTTTGGCATAAAAGCAGATCCTGGGGATGCGAAAAAATTTGTGTCCTGGCTTTTGGAAACTCATGGTAAAATAAACCATGATATTATTAATGAAGTTTTTTCTTCCGGTGATGCAGCAGCCTTTCTTACAGTTAATGAGACTTATTTTTTCAGAGAGCCCTTGCACTTTTCTTTTTTGCTTGATTTTCTGCCTTTTTTTCAAAAGTCAGGTAAGAACAGCATATTGCGAATCTGCACTGCCGGAGTTGCCACGGGCTGCGAAGCGTACAGCATAGCCATGCTTATTGAAGCCCATAACAGAGACCTTGCTGTCCCGCTTTTATATCACATCGATGCTTTTGATATTAATCCAAAAGTTATACAACAGGCCATAATGGGTAGTTATGGTCAGCGTTCTTTGCGTGAGGACGGCAGTTCTTTTCATTATTTAACTGACAGGTACCTCAAAAAAGAAGAACGCTTTTATATTGATAGTATTCTTAAGAAAAACATTTGTTTTTTTGTGCATAATCTAATGAATGAACTTCCAAAAAATGACTATGATTTAATATTCTTTCGTAATGCTTTTATCTATTTTACTCCCCGGAACCGTGAACGTATATTATCAAACCTGTCCAGTGCCTTGATAGAGGGAGGAATTCTTATTATGGGAGTCTCTGAGACTTCCGGGGTACAACATTCAGATCTTGAATCAAAAAACATTAATGATGTTTTTTATTTTATTAAACAAAAATCCGTGGTAGAATGATCGATATGATAAACTTTTTTTATTTGGAGGAAAAATGTTTTTTTCAAAGTTAAAGATTTCCAAAAAGCTGATTATTTCCAGCGCTGTTTTTTTAATACCCATAGGGGTAATGCTGTTTTTTATCAGCTCCATGACATTGGGAGTAATACAAAAAAGCATGGATGAACATGTTGGAATTATAACTCTAAAACCGGCAGTAACGGTTATGCAGGTTTTGCCTGAATATTTAAATGTGTATCTGGAATTGGAACAGGGAAATCTAAGGTCCCTGGACGAGCAAATCTCAAGTGCCTTAAGGGTTTTAAACAGGGAAATAAACCGTTACAGAACAATAGAAGATGATCTTCCCAATTTACTGAATGAATGGGAAATACTTAAAAACATCGATAAAAATAACCCTGAAATTTTTCAATCTTATTTTAATTTTGCTTCAATCCTGACAAGTGTAATTAATCAGATAGGAGAATTTTCCAGCCTTATCCTGGTATCTGATATGGATACCTATTATTTTATTGCATCAGCCCTTAACACTATTCCGGAAGCATATCTAAGGCTCATAAATGTTGGCAATTTTTTAAGGCAAAATTTATTTGAAGCAGAAGCTGTAGTCGCGCGCTGGAACAGTGATCTCGCTGATGCTCAAGCCTTGGGTCGGCGCCTTACAACAAGTCCATTTACCGGAGATCCGCGAGGAATTGGTTTTTCAATGATTCAATTTTCTGATTTACAGCTAATAAATAACACTTTGCTTTTGATTGAATCTGACAGGGATCGTCTGCTCTCAGGCCTTGGAACAGCAATGGAGGGAAGCAGCATAGGGTTTGTTGAACTGGCAGGGAGAATTGAGCAATATGAGGAGACATTTTCCCTTTTATCCGATCAACGCACAAGAATGTGGGGATTTAATATAACAAATCCAGTCTCTATTTCAGAAGTATTAAATACAATATCATATCTTAATACAAACCTATGTCAAATCTGGGATGAGGCATTTGCATTTCTTGACTTGCAAATTCTGAATAATACAAAACGTGCTCAAAGACAATTAATTCTTTACCTGACATTGGTTGTGATTTCCCTTGGGCTTGCTGTTGGATTTGTAATTTTTATTACCCGTGATATTAACCGTTCAGTCAGATCCCTTAAAACACTGTTCAGGGGATTAAATGAGAATGACCTTACACTTTCCCTGCCAATCAATTCCATGGATGAGTTTGGGGAATTGATGACAGCATTCAATGTATTCCTTGATATACTTCGATCAACGTTTGGAAGCTTTAAACAAAGCGCTCAGCTTGTGGCGGAATCTGTGTTTGATATTTCTTCATCCTCCAAAGAGATTACAACCACTGCCAATGAGCAATCCACAAGCGTTTCAGAAATTGTCAGTACCATGGAAAGTTCAAAAAACCTTTCTGAACAGATTGCATTAAAAACTACTGAAGTAGCAAACCTTGCCCAGGAAACCCAGGAACTCAGCAGCAAGGGAGCAGACCTCAGGGAAGCAAATCAAACCATGATGGAAGATATACGCAACCAAAACCAGAAGATCATAAGTGAGATACGAAACCTGTCTGATATGATTATCAGAATAAGCGAAGCCATCAGAATTATTGACAGCATTGCTGATCAGACAAAATTAATTGCATTTAATGCTTCTCTTGAAGCTTCTTCTTCCGGCGAAGCTGGGGCAAGGTTTTCTGTAGTGGCTGCGGAGATAAGACGTTTTGCGGATAATGTTGTTGAATCAACACATGAAATAAAACAGAGGATCGAAGAAGTGCAAAACGCCTCGCAGACCCTTATCTCAGAAGCAAATAATGGTTCAAGGCAAATCGAAATCGGTTATGAAAGAATGAGCGAGCAGAAAATTGTTTTTGAGGATATTGTTGATAATTCCCAAAATGTTGCGACGCGTTCCCAGCAAATTTCCAATCTCAGCAAGCAACAGGAACTGGCTTCTTCGCAGATTTTTACTGCATTAAAGGAAATTTCCGCCGGTGTCAAGCAATTTGTTGTAGCAACTTCTTCCACATCAAGGATTGCAGATTCACTTAACGGTATGTCAGAAGACTTGAAGGAAAAAGTCGAAAAGTACCGGACAGAGAATCAAGGAGTGCAGAGTAATGATTGACGAAAATACCCGCACACAAAGCCCTGAAAATACCCTGATTGCCGCTGAAATTGCAGACAAAACAAACAGTGTCGCTGCAATTGCTTCCAAAATGGAGAAAGATGTACTCAAGGGTTTTACAATACTGGAAAAAAATGTAAAAAAAATGGAAGACATAAAAGAAAAAAATTCTGGAGTTATAAACGGTATTGTTTCTCTGGGTAATAAGGTAAACAAGATCCGCGATATTGTCAGGGTTATAAACACCATTACCGACCAGACAAAGGTAATTGCTTTTAATGCTTCTCTCGAAGCTGCCGGCGCAGGAGAAACAGGCAAACGTTTTGCTGTTGTTGCAGGAGAAGTAAACCGGCTTGCTGATGATATTGCAGGCCTTACACGTCAAATCAGGGAGCAGGTTGAGGAAATCAGAAGTTCTTCGTCTTATCTTATTGTATACAGCGAAGAGGGTTCTGACAGAATAGCAGAAGGTTATAAACTTATAAAGGATTTGGAAGGTGTCTTTATGGACATTCGTTCTGGTGCAGAGATTACTTCCAATCAGGCGCAGAGTATAAGTAATATTACAAAGGGCGGGCATGGCCAATAAATCTAAAATCGATAAATCAAAGTATATACCAAGGTTTGTTGAAGAAGGCCTTGAAAACATTTCCACTGCAGAAACCCTTCTTTTTGAAATAAAGGAAGCCAATTCCCCGCAAGATGATATTATTACACTTATGCGGGCCCTGCATACCCTAAAAGGTTCTTCCCGCATGCTTGAGTTCAGGGAAATTGAAGCCCTTGTCCATTCACTTGAGACAGTGTTTTCCGCGTTAAAAGAAGAAAGAATCCATCTTAATGACAAGGCCATACGGCTTTTGCTTTCAGGATTTGATGAAGTTAAAACCGGAATTAATAAAATTAAATCAGGGAAGGTTAAATCCGGAGAACAAGAAAATATCAGGCTCGATATTTTTCTAAAGGAACTTGAAGCCCTTTCTGCAAATGAGGATTTTAATGTACCTGCTCCTTCAGTAATATCATCTGATGAAGCAATACTGTCTGACACAGCCAGGCCGTCTGATACAGCCAGTTTACAAATCGATGATATAAAACCAAAAACACATGCTGCAAAAACTACTAATATAAAGGCTGAGAGCATAAGAATTTCACTCGATAGAATTAACGAGATTATTCATAATATGGCAGCTCTTCAATCTCTTGAAATTGCTGCCAAGAACATTGCCCGGGATATAGAGACATTGAACGCAGAATCCTGGCAATTCTCAAAACTAGCAAAGTCTGAATTATCATGGGCATCTCCCCTGCTGCAGGAGTTCCGTTCAATAGAATCAATGAGCTCCAAACTTGGCTTACTTGTTAAAAATTATGCTCTTGATGTAGGAAATCATATACGAAGCGCCTACGATAGTGTGATTTCACTGCGTATGCTGCCGCTCTCCACAGCCCTTGACGCTTATCCGCGTTATGTTTTTAACATTGCTTCTGAATTGGGAAAGCAGGTCAGGATAATTATTGAGGGAGCTGAAAATGAGATTGATAAAAACCTCATTGAATCCCTTTCCGAAGTATTTCTTCACATGATCAGAAATTCCATAGATCACGGTATTGAAACTCCTGATGAACGCCGGGCACTTGGAAAAAACGAGACAGGTTTAATTACAATCACTTGCATCCGTGAAAGCGGAAACATGAAGGTAATAATTACAGATGACGGGAGAGGCATCAATACAGAAACAATACGAACAAAAATTGTTGAAAATGGCCTTGCCTCAAAAGAAGCTGCCGCAGTTCTTGAAGAAGAAGAACTTCTTAATTTTATTTTTCAAAGCGGTTTTTCAACAAAAGAACAACTCTCCGATGTTTCAGGAAGGGGAGTAGGCATGGATGCGGTCAGCAATAATATTGAAAGTATGAAGGGTAGTATAGCTGTGCAAACCAAAACAGGAGAAGGGACTGTTTTTACAATTTCTGTACCATTGTCCATGGCATCCCTTATGGGTTTCCCTGTTTCTTCCGGTAACATGAAGTTTATTATCCCTGCAAACTTTGTTGACACAATAATGCTGATCAATATAAAAGATATAATTACCGTTGTGGATAGGCCTGGCATTAAATATGAAGATCGAATAATAAAATTGTTTTACCTTCATCATATATTAAAAATTAATACTCCGGATGCTGCGGCAGAAAGTTCAATTTTTGTGGTTATTGTTCATGCTTATGAGGAAACTGTAGCTCTTGCGGTTAGTCAAATCAACAGCATGAGGCAGGTTATATTAAAAAACATGCCGTCGTTTATGGAACATATGGATATTTTTTCCGGCCTTGTGTTAAGCGAAGATTATGAAATGATACCTGCCCTGCATATTCCCCAGCTGATCAGAATGGCACGGCGTACAAAAACCATTGACATGAAAAAACGCCATATTGACTATGAACGCCTGCGTAAGTCAATTCTTGTTGTAGACGATTCAGGTCCTACAAGGGATGTCTTAAAGGATATTTTTGAAGCAGAAGGCTTTAAAGTCGATACTGCCAAAGACGGTTCAGAGGCGCTTGCAGCAGCTAAAAATGTTCAATACGATTTAATCTGTACGGATATTGTTATGCCAAACATGGATGGTTTTATGCTGACAGAAAATATACGTAAAAACGATCAGTTAAAACATATACCAATAATTGTTATTTCTTCCAGAACCGGTGATGAAGACCAAAACAAGGCAGCTCTTTTGGGAGCAAACCGTTATATAACAAAAGATTTATTTAATAACCAGAATCTAAAGACAGCAGTAAATGAATTAATAGGATCAGCTCATGGATAATAAAAATCAAGCGATTGAAAATCACAGGATTCTTGTTTTTGAAGACTCTGATATTTTTGCAGACATGCTTTTGGAATTTCTTGAAGAGGAAGCCTATGAAACAGAGCGTGCGGAAAACGGCCTTGAGGGAATAAAAAAAGTATATAGTTTTCTTCCGGATCTTATAATCAGTGATATTGAAATGCCTCTTTTTAAGGGTTACCAGTCTACAAGGCTTTTAAAATCCCGTGCATCTACAAAAAACATTCCTGTTATCATGCTTACAAGCCTTGGAGAAACAAAGGATAGGTTCTGGGGTGAACAGGCAGGTGCAGATTATTATATAGAAAAAGCACCGGATAATTTTGGGGAGCTTTCAAAACAGATCAAGCGTCTTTTGAATGAAAGAGCGCCGCTTGATATAGAGATGATTAAGCGTGAGGGGAAAAAAATCAATGACAATTCACTTATAGAGATGGTGAATAATCTTTTGGATAATAAATTATTTCAAACAACACTTATAGGATTGCTTACAGACCTTTCCGGCAAGGTCAGTTCCCTGGAACAAACTGTAAAAGGTGTTTTTGAACTTTTATCAAATGTCTGTCAAGCGGAAATCTGTTCAATAATGATAAAGGATGATGATAACGGGCTTTTGGTTTTTAATGCTAACAATGCAGGATACACCCAGGAAATTGCCGAGGATTTTAAAGCCATAAGCATTGCTGATTTTAACACCCGTTTTTCAGATTATAAAGTAGTTTCCAGCGAAGTGAGTGATTTTTTTAATTCAGGAGAAAAAGATAAAAGAATTGAATCCTATATAATGATTCCCCTAAAAAGCTCAGGCTCTGAGTATGCTACAATTCATATAGGAACTTCCATCAAGGAATATTTTTCCGCAATAATTCTTGAAAATCTTAATGTGTTTCTTGCTTCTGCTTCCCCTATTATTGCCAATGCCCTTCGCATAAAACAGATGGAGGTTTTACAAAAGAAAACAAGAACAGCTTTTGCGCGCTATGTACCAATTGATGTAATGGACGAGATTATAAAAAAATCTTCGACCCAGGCTACCCAGAGCGAAACAAGGGTTGTGGCTATTCTTTTTTCTGATATAAGGGGTTTTACAAAAATTTCAGAACATACCCAGGCACAGGAACTTGTAAATTTTTTGAATAATTATTTTTCCTGCATGGGAAATGAAATTATTGCAGAAGGCGGCAATATTGATAAATTTATAGGGGACGCGATCATGGCGATCTTTGGCGCGCCAAAAACCCTTGAGAACTCATCGGCGAGCGCGGTAAGGGCTGCGATGAGAATGGTCAAAGCGCTCTGCCATTTAGATACTTCCGGTATAACGCTGCCACAAGCAGGCTTTGGAACAGGTATAGGTCTTAACTGCGGTGAATGTGTTGTAGGCAATATCGGGTTTCAGGATAAACTTGATTATACAGTTATAGGTGATACTGTTAATCTCGCAGCTCGTGTTGAGGGAGTTACAAAATATTACAAGCAGTCAATAATAGTGTCTGAAAATATTTACAATGCTGTAAGAGAATCCAGCAGCGCCAGAGCAGCAGATGGCTTTATATTCCGCAAAGCTGACAGTGTGCGTGTTGTAGGCAAAGAGCAGCCTGTCAGCCTTTATACTGTTTATGAAGCCTTTACAGATGAGGCAGATGATAATATCCCAGCTTCTTTAGTCATTGATAGGGAAGCCCTTGATCAATACAACAAGGGACTTAAACTTTATTATATGCGCGAATGGGAAACATCAAAGCAGTATTTTTCCAAGGCTCTATCCATTGCAGAGGAAGCCGGCAAAGAAGATTATCTTTGTACGCTTTACTTAAACCGCATTGAAGAGTTTATCATTAATCCGCCTCCTACTGACTGGGATGCAACGATTAATATGACAGATAAGTGAGGTTTTTAATTTCTAATCTTGACAAAAATTAAGCGATTTTGTATGTTATAAAAAGTAAGGGCCTGTAGCTCAGTTGGTTAGAGCAGTAGACTCATAATCTATTGGTCCCTGGTTCAAGTCCAGGTGGGCCCAAATAAAAAGAAACCTTCTTTAGAAGGTTTCTTACTTACCTGACCAACTGGACTTGAAGCAAAAGCTGCGCCGACCAAAGGGAGGAATAGCGTGCATGGACGCACGCGACAGCAGCTGTAGCTGGCCCGAAAGGGCGAAACAGGAAGTTGAGCCCTGAAGGGCAAGTCCAGGTGGGCCCAAAATGCTGAGGATTGAAAAGCATGTCCAGGGGGGCTAATAATGCGGATTTTAAAAACCTTAGCACCTATAATATTTCTTCTTATTACTTCCCAGGTTTTTAGCGAGGAATTCTACTATAAAGCCCGCGATGGAGAGCGCTACCGTATAATCTCCACTGTTAATCAGGATGTATTGGTAAACAGACGCTTAAGCCACAGTGCCGAGATTATCAACCGTATTGCTGTAGAGACTACTGGAGTGGATGGTGAAACAGGAAGCTTCCGCGCTGTTTTCCAGACAGCTGAAAAGACAGTTACTGTAGACGGTGGAGAAACCTCTGACTGGTCAAGGGAGTATATTTCAGAGTTTGAACGTGACCGCCTTGGACACCTTACAATTGGAGAAGAATATTATATGCCTGTTGTGCGTAATGTTCCGGTTTTTCCTGACAGGTCTTTGCAGCCCGATGATTTTTGGAGTGCAGAAGGATATGAAGTGCATGATTTCCGCGACGGCTTTGGAATAGAAGAACCTTACCGCATACCATTCTGGGCTTATTATGTTTACCTGGGTACAAGGGAATGGAAGGGGGTGAGCTATCCGGCTTTTTCTGTCAGTTACCGTATCAATAACCAGCCTCCTCCTGCAAGCGGAAGAATCTGGCCAAACAGGATTCAGGGTGCTTTTGATCAGATAGTTTATTGGGACACAGAATTGGGCATGGCAGCTGCGTACGAAGAACAATTCAGGATGCTATTTGAATTATCCAATGGCCAAACCATAGAGTTTATCGGCAGGGCAGAAGCAGAAGTTATCGAAGTAGAGCCAATGGACATGGAGACCATAGCTGAAGAGATCCTTGAAGATATACTAAGGCTTGATATAGAAGGAGCTACAGTACGTATAGAAGACATAGGAGTAACCATAAGTCTTGAAGATATTCAATTTCTTCCTGATTCTGCCATATTAAGGGAAGGAGAAAAACTCAAACTTGATAAACTGGCAGAGATACTTTTGACCTATCCTGAGCGCGATATTCTTGTAAGCGGACATACTGCATTGGCAGGAACAAGGGCAGGAAGGGATCAGCTGTCTTTGGAAAGGGCAAGGAGTGTTGCCAATTACCTTATAGAACAAGGTGTGCGTACCCCTGACCGTGTTGTTATCCAGGGCTTTGGAGCAGAAAGACCTCTTGCAGATAATTCTACAGAGGCTGGCCGTCAACAAAACAGGCGTGTGGAAATAACCCTGCTTGAAAATTAAAACCCATATCAGAAATATAAAGGTTTATATTATTTATGAATATGATATATGAAGATTTCAGTTCACAACTTTCGTTTATTTTAACTCATTCTCATTTGGCAAAAGAGTATCATTTATATTGGACAATTATTGCCAATCCAGGGGCAGGCGGATTTACAAGAAAATCCCACTGGAAAAAGCATTATGAAATACTCATGTCATGCGCTAAACTTGCAGCATCATATCCTCAAAATAACAAGGCAAGTCCGTCAAAAACCAGTCTTAGTGAAGGGAATAAGCATGGCCTAATCCTTACTACCGGAAGAGGTCATGCCAGCAAAATATGTGAAACCCTTATAAAAGAAGCATCTGAGAACAAGAGCAGCTTTATTCAAAAAAAGCCATTGTACCTTATAATCACTGCGGGCGGAGACGGCACCAGCCTTGAAGTTATGAGCGGACTTTTCCACGCGCCAAAAAACACACGCACCTCTTTTGCTATATTACGCCTTCCCATGGGTACAGGCAATGACGGCGCAGACAGTTTTGAACTTGACAAAGCCCTTGATCTATTAATAAAACCCTCACAAATTCTTCTTCAGCGTGCAGTAATTCTTAATACAAAAAGCCAGAAATCCGAGCAATTTCTGGCTTTCAATATACTCTCTGTGGGTCTGGATGCTTATGTAACACATATGACCAATAAGATGAAAGGAAAGTTCCCCGGGGATTTTTATAAATTATGGGTAAATATTGCAGCTCTTCTTTATGATAAAATTTACAAGATAGACTCCATGAATGTCCGGGGTTTTGATGCCAAGGGACATGAGATTATTAGTTTTAGTGAAAGGCTGCTGCTTTTGGCAGTGGGAGAGAGCGGTCATCGCTGTTATGGCTCACGTAAAATGATACTCCCTGATGAGCGCAATGTCTGCGCCATAAAGCAAATGACCTTATTACGTAAACTTGCCCTTAAAAGCCTTTTTATAAGAGGCGGACATATAAACAAGCCTGAATCCATACTTTTTAATGCTAACAGTGTTGAGATTATTTATTCACACCCTATTCTTGCACAGATGGACGGAGAAGCAATTCTGCTTCAAAAAGAAGATTTCCCTGTAAAAATAGAATTAACAGAACCTGTAATCCCGTATTTAAAACTCAGTTCTCCTTAACAATAACCTTGATCACGCCTTCCAGATTTTTTATCTCATGGGCTATGTTGGTTATGTCAATGTTGCCTGGTATGCTTACAAGCAGTTTTAGCCTTGAACCCTTTGTTATGGAACCATGCTCCAGGTTGACTGTTCTGACTCGTATTTTTGATGATTTTAAAATTTCCATTACAATTTCTATATCAGGTTTTGCTTGTTTATATGAAATTTCCAGATTTTTAATCTGCTGAATAGGAAAAACCCTTTTTTCAAATTTATTAAGGAAAAACAGGGTAAAAAAACCTGCAGTTTCAGCAACAGCAGCGGCAAAAAACATTCCTGCCCCCACTGCAAGACCTACTCCGGCAGCAAACCACAGGGATGCTGCTGTGGTCAGACCTCTGACATTATTGCCAAGCCTAAGTATTGCTCCAGCACCAAGAAAACCTATGCCTGATACAACCTGGGCAGCAATACGGCCTGGGTCTGCATTGCTAAAACCGGTAATTTCCTGAGGAATCCATATGGAAAGAAGCATGAGCAATGTTGCGCCCATGGAAATAAGAATATGTGTACGAAGTCCTGCTATTTGATGGCGGCTGGAACGTTCAAGGCCCAAAATTGCCCCTGCCGCGAACCCTAAGGCCAATCTGATTACAATATCCAGTTCTGTTATTACTTGAGTATTCATTTTTTTACCATTCTTTTTGGGATATTAACTATCTTACCGGTATATCTTCACGCTTGATACTTAGAGAACCATCCTGTTTTCTTGTAGCAATTTGCCTGAAATACTGGAAATATTGCTTGTCAGAAACCGCAATATGGGTTAAAACCCAGTCTTTAAGGAAGTTTGTAAAAGATATCAGTGAAGGTTTTTTGCTTTCTTCATAGTTTTTTATGGCGTCCACTACATTAAGGACAAAACTGTCGTGCTGTCTTTTATGCTCATGGTAGCCTGGGTATTGGGTTCTTATCATGATTTTTTCTTCTGTAGCAAAGTGTGTTTTTACATATTCTACAGCGGATTTAATTACCTTTCTAAAGAAAGCTTTCTCCTCTTCTACGTTCCCAACGCAGTGAGCATAAAGGTCATTTGTCAGTTTAAGAAGCTCTTTATGCTGATCATCAATCAATTGAATTCCAACAGAGAATGTTGATGACCAGTTAACAAAATTGGATTTTGCCATATTAATACTATTATCGACTATATTACATATAAAAGCAAGTGCTTTTCATACTATTTTATTGAACTTCATATACCTTGTTAAAAACCGTACAATATGGTAAGAGGCTTTATGGTAGAAGTATATAAAGATGCTGTTTATCTCTCCATGGGACGAGAGATAATAAAAGACATCCCTGAAAACAAAAAAAAGCTTTATAACCTGGATCCCAATGCAAACCCGGAAAAAGCAAAAATAATGACCATGACAGCTCAAATTCTCCTTGCACACATGCAGCAAAAACAGCTGGATTCCAATGTTTTGCCCCAGGATTTACACATAAATTTTGATCTGCTTGCCTCCCATGATATTACCTATGTAAATATTATCCAGACTGCCAAAGCCAGCGGCCTTGAGCAATTCCCTATACCCTATATATTGACAAATTGCCATAATTCCCTGGCTGCTGTGGGCGGAACCATAAATGCCGATGACCATTCTTTTGGTCTCTCAGCAGCAAAGCATTATGGAGGTATATATGTACCTCCTCACCTTGCTGTCATTCATTCATATATAAGGGAGATGTTTGCTGCCCCAGGAAAGATGATACTTGGCAGTGACAGCCATACACGTTACGGCTCTCTGGGAACCCTGGGAGTAGGGGAGGGAGGCGGCGAGCTTGTAAAGCAGCTTTTGGCACAGGCTTATGATATTCCTTTCCCAAAAGTAATTGCTGTTTATCTTACCGGCAAACCCAGGCCCGGGGTTGGTCCACAGGATGTCGCACTTGCCATTATTGGCGCGGTTTTTAATGATGGCTTTGCCAAAAATGCTGTGCTGGAATTTGTAGGAGAAGGCATTTCCTGCCTTAGCGCGGATTTTCGCGCAAGCCTTGATATAATGACTACAGAAACAGCCTGCTGGTCTTCGGTCTGGGAGACTGATGATATATGTGAACAATACTTAAGCATTCACCACAGGGATGAGGAATATAAAAAAATGTCTCCAGGAGAACTTGCTTTTTATGATGGGCTTATTCAGGTTGATCTATCCAGAATTAAACCCATGATTGCATTGCCTTTCCACCCAAGCAATGTTTTTGAGATTGATGCTTTACTGGATAACCCAGGTGATATTTTGAGGCAGGCTGAAAAAGAAGCTCAAGGATTTTTGGAAAATTCTGATATAAGCCTTGAGCTTACAAAACGAATATCAAAAAAAGGCTTAAGGATTGATCAGGGTATTATTGCAGGCTGTGCAGGCGGAACATTTGACAATATCATGGCTGCGCGTACCCTTATTGGCGCGCATGGTTGCAGGGGAGGAGAGGGCAACGAAGGTTTTAGCCTTTCAGTATATCCTGGAAGCCAGCCCATACTTCTGGAACTGACGAATAACAGTGCCATAGGCTCTCTTATTGCCCAGGGTGTGATTATACGCTCAGCCTTTTGCGGTCCCTGCTTTGGTGCAGGGGATGTGCCTGTAAACAAGGGCCTTTCCATAAGACATGTTACGCGAAACTTTCCCAACCGCGAGGGTTCAAAGCCAAACCAGGGGCAGATATCCTCTGTATGCCTTATGGACAGCCGCAGCATTGCAGCCACGGCCTTGAATGGCGGCTTTCTTGCGTCCGCAGAATCACTTGGACGTCCTGAAGTCTTGTCATCATATTATTTTAACTCATCCCCTTATTCTTCAAGGGTATATAATGGAGCTGGAAAGCCGGATAAAAATACTGCCTTGCAGTACGGCCCAAATATCACTGACTGGCCCCAAATGGATAGCCTTGGCAAAAACCTGCTCTTAAAAATCGTTGCGTTTATAACTGATCCTGTTACAACAACTGACGAGCTTATACCCTCAGGTGAAACTTCATCCTTCCGTTCAAACCCCCTGGGACTTGCTGAGTTTACACTTTCAAGAAAAGACCCTTCTTATGTTGGAAAAGCCAAGGCTGTGCAGGACAAAAACCTGGCAGAACTGCCTTTGATACTGTCTGTGCTAAAGGCTTGCGTGTCGTTTAATGAAAATGAATTGCAGCTTTGTTCTGCCATTTTTGCCCGCAGACCCGGAGATGGCAGCGCCCGCGAACAGGCTGCAAGCTGTCAGCGTGTTTTGGGAGGCCGCGCCAATTTTGCACATGATTATGCTACAAAGCGATATAGGTCAAACCTTATTAATTGGGGTATTTTACCGTTTATTCTAAAGGAAGAACCCCAATTTACAAACGGGGATTATGTTTTTATACCTGAAATTGACAAGGCAGTAAGGGAAAATGCATTAACGCTTAACGCCTTTATTGTGTCCGGTACATCAGCGGGAGATAACCCCAAGGCAGAGGCTTTTGCATTGGATATGCCTGAGCTTAATGATAAGGAAAGAGAATTGATTTTAGCCGGGAGTTTGATTAATTTGAATAAGAAAGCCTTGGTTTGATTTTATGCCTCCCTTCGGTCGGCGAGCCGATAGGAAAGATTAAATGCCGCCATACGGCGGCTTACGGCTTCACGCAAAGACGCAAAGCTTTCCGAAGGAAAGCAGAACACCAAGGGAAGAAAAGAAATGATTTATTTTATTCCCTCTCCGTGTACTTTGTGTTCTCCGTGTTGCGAACCAGTGGTTCGATGTGTGCGAAATTTACGTTTCCACCTTTCTTCGCTTTACTTCTTAGCTGCGCCAAGCATTTTCTGGAAAGCCTTGTCAGGGTTTTTCATCTCGCGGGAGCCGCGGGTGATCTTGCAAAGCGAGATGCCAAGGGTTTCTGCTATGGTACGCTGAGGGATTTTTTGTTCAAGGGCTTTTACCAAGGCCCAGCGGGCAGCAATATCTGCAACTTCTGATGGGGTTAAAAGTCGGCGGAGAAAGCTCTTTATAAGGTCTATGTCATCTGTATTTGCCAATGCAGAGGCAAGTTCAATTAGATTTTCTTCTACGCGAGGGTCATCATTTTTCATTTATTAATGATACATATTTATTATTTTAATAACAATAGCAGTTCTTCTGGCTTGTCTATAATATGCCTTGCGCCGGCATTCAATATGGTTTCCCTTGAGCGGTAGCCCCAGCTAACTCCCAAAGGAAAGCAGCCCGATGTTACGGCTGTTTCAATATCAACTTCTGAATCCCCTGCAAAAATCACATCAGAGGGTGTTAGTTTCAGTTCTACAAGCAGGTCCCAGACACTGGCTGGGTCAGGTTTGCGGGGTTTTCCGTTTAGCTCCCCCTGTACAATATCAAAAGACCCTTGGGGAAAAAGGCTTGATACTACTATCTGGGTTGTGGGATCATTTTTATTTGTTAAAACAGCGGTTTTGATTTTTCTTCGTTTTAGTTCTGCAATAAGTACCAGTATACCGGGGTATACTGTTGTGTGTTCAAGCGGTGTTTCAACATAAAATTGCGTTGCGTCTTCGGCTATTGCTGTTACTATATCATCATGTTGCGCGTCTTGCGGGAGGCACAGGGAAGCCAGCCGGCGCAGGCCCCAGCCAACCTTGTCTTTATATGCTGCTGTATCAAGAGCCGGAAACCCGTGTTTTTCCAGGGCCTTGTTCATGGATGCTGCAATGTCTCCCAGGGTATCTATCAATGTTCCGTCAAGATCAAAAATAACGCCTTTGCGCTTCATGCTGACAGTATACTTTAATTTGTAAAAAAGCTCAATTGACAATTTAGTATGAATGTCAGTAGTATTACATAATTAACAAGGACCTTGAATAAAATATGCTTCAAAAAAATAATCAGGTGTGTGAAATCAGCGTACAGATTTTCTCAGGCGGTTTTTTAAATGAAGCCATATGTTTTGAAGCAGTGGAAAAGAAGCTCAAACGCTTGATATCCCGTCTCCATATCAATAAACTTATAATGGGCTGGTCATTTTCAAAAGAGCTGTACGAAAAAACAGCTGAGTTTTTAGCAAAACACAATACTGAATTTTACCTGTGGTTTCCGGTGTTTTCTGAAACAGGCTCTGTCCGTTCCCTTGCAAGCCTTGTTGATATTGACGGAGAAAAAATCCAGTACGATAATAACAATAAAAACGAAGATTTTTCCTTTTGCTGCCCAAATGATCCCGCCAATATAGAAAAAATTCTTGATATATATGAAAAAGAATTTGCTTCCATACCATTTAATGGTATATTCCTTGACAAGATACGCTACCCGTCTTTTGGCCAGGGAAGTAAAAGTGGAGACGGGCACAGAAGTGTTTTTTCGTGCTTCTGTAATCATTGCCTTGAAAAATATAAACAAAATAATTTCCCTGTGGATAATTTTAAAGAGATAGTGTCTTGTTATGCGTCAACCCTGCTTGGCATAAAATCATATCAGGGAAACGGTACATATGAATTTGAAGACCCTGTCATAGCGCAATTTTTTATGCTTAAATCTGCTTTTATCTTTCAAAGCTTAAAATCAATATGTGATTATTTTCGAAAAAAAAATCTGCGCATAGGGCTTGATGTATTTGCTCCTTTTTTATCTTCTTTTACAGGCCAGGATCTTATAGCACTTTCCGGCATCTGCGATTTTATTAAACCAATGATGTATCGCATAACACAGGCGCCTGCAGGGCTGCCTTATGAGGCAGAAATGCTTTTAAGGGAAACATGCTTTGCAGAGGCTGATACATTTGATAATGAAAACCGTCAAAGCCTTGACAACATACTTGGCATTGATGCCATGGCAATTCCTTTTGATCTTTATTTTACATCCTGTGAATTAAAAAACCTGACAGCTCATTCAAAGAGCCCGGTTTATGCTGGCCTTGAGATAAACAGAATAAACAATATTGCACATACAAGCCCTGAATACATAAAAGAAACAATTCGTTCTTATCTGGAAACAGGCATAAAAGGTCTTGCATTATCCTGGGATCTAATGGATGTCCCTGAAGAAAATCTTGACATGGTTCAAAAAATGGTATTTTAGGAGGTAAGCAATGCACAAAATATTTGAAAGCTTAAATAATATAGGATTGGTTCCTGTAATTAAAATTGATGATGATAAAAAAGCCGTGCCTTTGGCAAAGGCATTAATTAGAGGCAATATCCCATGCGCTGAGATAACCTTTCGCACAGACAAAGCAGAAGAATCAATCCGTAAAATCAAAAATAAATATCCGGATGTCCTTCTTGGAGCAGGTACGGTTTTAAATACTGAACAGGCTGATAAAGCCATTGAAGCAGGAGCTGCTTTTATTGTAAGTCCTGGTTTTAATCCAAAGGTTGTTTCCCATTGCATTGAAAAAGAATTCCCGATTATTCCAGGTTGTTGTACACCTACTGATATTGAGCAAGCTCTTTCATTTGGACTTGAAATTGTCAAGTTTTTTCCCGCAGAACAGGCAGGAGGCTTGAATTTTATCAAGGCTGTAGCAGCTCCCTATTCATCAGTAAAATTCATGCCAACAGGCGGGATTAATGAATATAATATTGCTACATATACAGCTTTTGAAAAGATAATAGCATGCGGCGGTTCATGGATGGTACCGTCAGACTTGATTGAATCAGAAGACTATGATCGCATAACTGAGCTGTGTCAGGATGCTGTTCTTAGAATGCTTAATTTTTCCATTGTCAATATAGACTCCACTATAGCCATCGACACAACAAGCGTTTTCAAAGCAGCTGGTTTTTTTAAGCGCAAGGGGATGAAGCTTGTTAATGAAACACTTGAAACCGATAAAAATGGTAATTGGACATATATTAAACTTGAAGATGATTTTTTGGGACGTATCATTCAACTTTCAAAAAAGTGAATGTTAATACAACATGAATAAACAAATTTATCAGCACAGCTTCCGGCAAAAAGCTCTGGCAGCATTATTGTTTTGCGTTCTTTTTTGGGGATTTTCTTTTATTTCAATAAAAATCACAGTAGAAGTTTTCCCGCCCATGAGCCTTGGAATGTTACGCTTTGCCATAGCTTTAGGGTTTCTGTTTTTATTAAAACTTAAGCTTGCCCCACATGAAAAATTAAATGTTAAAGATATCCCCATGCTGTTTTTTGCCGGCCTTTTTGGTGTGTTTTTTTATTTTTTCTTCCAAAATATTGGTATTACCCTTGTAAGTGCTTCGGAATCTTCCATTGCAATCGGATCTATTCCGATTCTAGCCATGATCGCTGACTGGCTTGAAGGCAAAATTACCAGTAAAAAAAATACAGAAATTCCTGCATCAGAAATTGGCGTGCGGCAATGGTTAGGGGCCTTTATCTCTATAGCCGGAGTGTGGCTTGTAGCAGGGGTTTCCCTGGCTATTTCAGGCAGCATACTTGGTTATATGTACATGTCCGGCGCTGCATTGAGCTGGGTAACATATTCCCTTATTACCCGAAAGCTTTTTGCCCGGTGTTCGAGAATTTATATTGTTTTTTGGCAAAGCGCCGCAGGCCTTATTTGTTTTATTCCCTTTTCCCTAAGGGAAATTTCGGGCTGGGGAATTCCAGATATTACAGTAATAGCACATTTACTATTTTTAGGAATCTGCTGTTCTGCTCTTGGTTTCTTTTTCTATGCCCAGGCTCTTAAGAATTTAGGTATTTCTGTTTGTGCCATATTTATAAATATGATACCTGTTGTTACAGTTATTTTTGGGTTTTTTATTTTAGGTGAGAGGTTAAGCCCCCTGCAATGGCTTGGAGCAGCGCTGGTAATTTCCGGGGTATATCTTGCAATGCAGAGCAGGGAAAAATCAAAGCTAAAATCCAAACCTGAGGACAAAGGCTAAATATTCAATACAACTTCGGTTCTGCCAAAGCCGCCAAGTTCAGGTCTTGAGAAATTAAAACTTAAAACAGTTTTTTCATTTTTAAGATATTCATGCACAGCGTTTTGTAAAATGCCGTCTCCCTTACCATGCACAACTGAAAATTCCCTAAGCCCGGCTAAAGCTGCCCCGTCAATCTGCTGTCTTAAGGCGATCATTGCTTCTTCATGCCTTAAACCCAGGAGCTTAAGTTCAAAATGAACAGGCTGGGCCGGACCGAGTTCTGCAACCCAAGGTATATTGGATCCCTGAGTTTTTAAACCAGAGTTCGCCTCCCTATCGGATGCAGTTGTAAAAACAAGGTCTTTTTCATCATAGCTCATCTTCATTGAACCTATTTCAACAATCCACTTTGTTTTTGCGCCCTTCTTATCCTGCCTTACAATCCTGCCCCTTATTTGTGATTCTCCGGCAAGTACTTCCATGCCTGGTTTAAAAACCCCTTTGTGTTTGGCAGTCAGAGAATTTTTCCCATGGCCATTATTATCCATACGCAGTCGTTCTTCCCTTAGTGATTGTTCTTCTTTTTCAAGTCCTTCATTTTCTGCTTTAACGCTTTGCTCAAGATCAGAAAGGAATTCCTTTACCTTGAGGGTTTTCTCCCTTGTGATTTCACCTTCCTTTATTTCACGTACAAGATTCTCAAGCTGCTTTCTTGAGTTTTCCAGAAGAAGTTTTAGGCTGTTTGAGCTTTCCTGTTTTAATTGCAGTTCTTTCTGCCTTAGTCTTAGTTCTTTGAGGTCTGCTCGTCTGCGTTCTTCTTTTAACTGTTCTTCTATAAGTTTGCCCTCATCCCTTGCAATATCAAGTTCACGGTGTTTAATTCTTAAGCCTTCGATCAAAGCGCTGATATCAGCCTGTTCTTCTTCAAGATATTTTCTGGCTTTTAATACAATTTCTTTTGGAAGGCCGTTTCTTTCAGCAATGTCAAGGGCACGGCTTTCACCGGGAATACCCATTATTATTCTGAATGTCGGTTCAAGTGTTTTAGCGTCGAACTCCATGGATGCGTTATCAGCGCCTTCCCTTGTATAGCCGTAATTTTTCAGGATTCCGTGATGCGTTGTTATAACAAGACGCGATTCAATTTCCATCAGATGATCGATTAACGCCATTGCGATTGCACTGCCTTCCTCCGGGTCAGTGCCAGAACCAAGTTCATCAAGAAGTATAAGCGAATTTCTGCCAGCCATGGAAAGTATGTCCGCTATGTTTGTCATGTGGCTTGAAAAGGTAGAAAGTGACTGGCTTATGGACTGCTCATCGCCTATGTCAGCAAAAACGCCGTCAAAAAAGGGTAGGGTGGTGCCATGCTCTGAAGGAAGGGGAAGGCCTGCTTGATTCATCATGGAAAGAAGGCCTGTGGTTTTTAGGGCAACTGTTTTTCCGCCAGTATTGGGACCTGTAATAATTACAGTGCGTTTTTGTTCTTCAAGAGTAAAATCAAGGGGAATGGCTTTTGTGCCCAGTAACGGGTGACGCGCTTTTTTTAATATTATGGCCTCGCCTTCAAGGGCAAAAACGCCTTTTGTTTCAAATCCGTACCTTGCTCTTGCACGCAGGGTTTCAAGGTATAATATGCCTACATGAAATATTTTGATTGTGTCATTCGCCTGTGCTATACGGCCTGTAAGCTCCCGCAAGATCCGCCGTATCTCTGCATCAAGGCGGCGCTTTTCTATTAAGAGTTCATTGTTTTTTTCAACAACTTCTTCCGGTTCAATAAACAATGTCTGCCCGGATGATGAAACTTCGTGGACTATGCCCTTTATACGGCCACGGAAATTCGCCTTTACAGCCAAAACCATACGCCCGTCACGCTGGGATGGAACAGTAGACTGGAGCATGCGCCGTGTTTCTTCATTGGATGTATATCTTGAGCCTGAGCTTTCTATGTCTTTTGTTATGTCCTTTATGCGCTTCCTTGAAGCTTGCAATTCCGGAAGGTCTCGTATACTCCCGTCTTTTGATATTATTTTATATATCTCTGTAACAATGGATGAAGTGTCAGGTACATCCTCGCATAAAGGGGTCAGGGGATTTTCTTCATTTGAAAATGTACTGTCAGAAATTGTACCTGTGCCGTGTCTGATCCCGGCTCGTCCAAGCCAGTTTTTAAGGATTACTCCGCGTTCCATAAAAACAGCAAGGCAATAAACCTCTTCAATTTCCAATACCATGCCTTCTATATCAAGCTTTGGCAGTATTTCACTTATGTCCGGAATGTTTTCCCTTATTTCCACATCCCCTGAGTACATTCTACTAAGGCAGGCTGCAACAAGCTCCTTAAGCTGTTTTGCCTTGACACTGTCTTTTAAAGGATCTTCGCAAAGGATTAACGCTGCTGCTTCTTCGCTCATGGAACAGGCAGCGACACGGTTTCGTATAACATCAAACTCAAGAAGTCTAAGGGTTTTCTCGTTCATGTGCCTTCCATGTCTTCCCTTATACGGAGATAACTTTCGTAACGGTCTTCGTGGATTATACCTGCATGTATTGCTTCCAGGATCTTGCAGCCTGGTTCTGTTACATGAAGACAGGAAATGCCAAAGCTGCATCGTCCTGCAAGCGGGGCAAACTCCCGCATATAGAGTATAAGATCTTCGGGATTGATTCTTTCCGGTACAAAGCGCCTGATTCCCGGGGTGTCAATTATAATACCGCCATCTGGCAGTTCATAAAGGCAGCCCTGTGTTGTTGTATGGTTTCCGCGGCTGTATTTTTCGTTTATTTCATTTGTTTTTATATCAAGTCCTGGAATCAGTGCGTTTATTAATGTTGACTTGCCGACACCTGACTGGCCTATTATGACTGTTTTTTTCCCTGTGATTAACATACGAAGATCTTTTAAACCTTCGCCTGTTTTTGCTGATATGCGTAAAACCGGAAAACCTATACGTACAAAGTCTTCTAGCCTTTCTTCTACATCTAAATCGCTGTTATTAATATCGCCTGCAAGGTCGTATTTGTTGCATATAATGGCTGCCGGTATTTTTGCAAAATCCGCTTCTATTAAGAGGCGGTCAATAAACCTGGGTCTGAATGGCGGGGATTCAGGAGTTGTCATGCAGAGTAGAAGGTCTACATTGGCTGCAAGTATCTGCACAGAGCGGCCTTTTTGATTGAACCTTGCAAAGTAATTGCGCCGCTTTTCCAAAGCAATAATAAGGCCGTTTTCACATTCTACAATATCGCCTGGCGCCAGCGGATTGTAAAAGCCTTCAGCTTCTTTTAAAACCTTTCCCTTTATACGACATTCCATCTCTTTATAATTATTGTTATTACAAATGCGGACTTGGAATATATTATTTGAGCCGCGTAAAACATGAGCTTTCATATTATTTCCGGTATAACGCCAAAATAAGCGGCAAGTTTTTCCCAACTCCTGTCCAGAGCGCCTTCTCCAGTTATCTTGAGAAGAATATTTTGCTTTTCAATAAGCTTTGAGCGCAGTTGCCCTTCATTCTCATCCAAAATAAATTCAGCGCGTTTGCATATACCTTCAACAGAATCAAATATACTTATATTATCCGCAGCAGCTTCAAGAAATTCCTGTTTAAGCAGCAGAAAATGCGTGCATGCCAGAACAAGTACATCAGCACCTTTTTTAATCGCTTTGTTTACCCAAGGTTTTATTATTGAAAGCCGTTTTTGTTTATCCGCTTCCAGCCAGGAATATTCTGCAAACTCCACGAGTTTTGGTGCTGCAATACCTATTATTTTTGTGTCTGGCATGTATTTTAAAGCCAATTCCGTAATATAAGGATCTGAAACTGTCCTTTGCGTACCAAGGACAGCCACGCAATGTTTTTTGCTTGCAAGAACAGCTGGCTTAATCGCAGGAACAGTACCTATAATATTCAGTTGTCCAAATGCTTCCCTCAGCTCAGGAAGCGCGGATATTGATGCGGAATTACAGGCTATGGCAATGATCTTTGGATCATAGAGGTTTATGAGTTTTTTAAAAAGGGACAAGAGTGTATCTCTAAGGAACTCCTTTGATTTTTCGCCGTACGGGAAGTTTGCGCGGTCTGCAACGCACAGAAGTTTCTCATACGGATTACGCTTATGGAAAAAATCCGCATAGGGAAGGCAGCCAATACCGGAATCATAAAAAATTACAGGACGCTTATCCATATCAACTAAATAATTTGTTGAAGGCTTCTTTTGCCTGGCCGGATGAATTTTGGACGTTTTTTTCGCCTGCCGAATTTTCCTTTAAAACCGGGTTAAGGCCAAACCAATCGCAGAAATTGGCTCTTTCCTTATCAGAAGGGTTTTCTCCCTGCGGCTCTTTGCAGTTTCTTTCTTTGGAAAGATAATGACGGCAATTACAGCATGAACGCATGTCTTTCCCGCAATCACTGCAAACCAGAGTCCTTCCTATGGGTTCGCTCTCTTGTATTGGAGAACCGCAGTACCAGCACATGGCTTATCATACTATACGAATCCACTCTGCTCAAGCACTCTACTCAATATTAAAATTCTGCTATAATAAATGTATGTTTATTGTAAACCCATGTGCAGCAGGATGCGGGATGCCTGCGATTTATGGCTCTGCATTATGCGCTTCCCATTCTGTAAATCTTCTGGATGAAGAACGCCGCATTAATGACTTTATTGTAAAGAATAAAATCATAAGCGATTTTATTGCCCAGGGACTTCATTTTAAAAATAAGGATTTTTCCGGCCACCAGATTTATGAGAGCAGTTTTACAGGCTCTTTTTTTCATAATTGTATTTTTAACGGCGCTCAAATGAATCTTGTATTCTTTGATTTTTCAACATTTTTTTCATGCGAATTTAATAATGTGGATTTTCATTTTCTTTCACTTGGAGGGGTTGAGATTGATAATTGTAAATTTGACAATTCAGAATTAATAGATATTAACTTTGGAGGGGCCAATATTATTGATACGGAATTCAGCAATAATAATCTTTATAATTGCCGCTTTATAGAATCAAAAATAAGCAATACAAGCTTTATTAACTGTAATGTCAAAAGGGTTAATTTTTATAAAAGCCGGCAAAAGGATATTGTTTTTAAAACATCCAATACAGCAGAAGCGATTTTTGAAATGGATAAATTATGAGATTATATAATCATTTTTGTGCTTCAAGTTTCAGTAACTGTTATGTGCTTGCAGATAACGGTAATGCTCTTATTATTGACCCAGGCTGTATGGATGAAGCTCTTTTGGATATTATCGAAGATAATGCTTATTATATCGCGGGAATTTTTATTACCCACGGACACTCCAGCCATATACGCGGCATTAATACAATCAAGCGAATTTACAAAACAGAAGTTTATGGCATCAGCCATGTTTTAAAAGGGCAGAAAACCATACATTTGCGTGATGGAGAAACTGTGAATATAGGTTCTTTCAGCATTGAAGTGATAGCAGCACCCGGCCATACACCTGATTCAGCAATTTACAGAATAGACCGTTTGTTATTTACAGGAGATGCCCTTAGTGCCGGCCTTATAGGCCGTACTCCCAGTGTCTATGCAGCTTCAAATCAGATGACTGCTTTAAGGGGTAAGATACTTTCCCTGCCAGGCGATTATACAATTTTACCAGGACACGGTCCTCCGACAACATTGGAAACAGAGCGCCTCTTTAATGCTGGAATAAACAACTTTGAAGATTATAAGGCAAGGCGTCCTGTTTTTAAGCCCTAATTGAGTTGCGGTTATTGTTGATGCACCCTTCCGGCAGCAAAACCCCAGCGCTGATTTACATATTGCGAGAACGCTTCTGCTTCTGCCTGGAACAAAGCTGCCAGTATTGGCCATGTGCCTGATGCCTGATCTCTTGCAGGAAGCGCTGCTCTGTGCAGCGGAGAGTTCTCAAGCCTTGAAGGCAGGGTCTGCCCAAAATAACGCGCTGCCTGGGACACAGGCTGCTGGAGCAGGAAGGAGGAGAATTCCTTCAAGACAAGATATTCATCATTAATATCATAGACCTGCAAATCAAGGTATGCCAGAAAAAAGTTTCCTGCTATTGGGTCAATGTTATTCCAGCGCTGTCTTGTAAACCTTCTAAAATCTTCATCAATAAAAAAAATACCGTGATATGCTTCATGAGCCATAAATGTAGCGCGAAGGTAATCCGGAGATTCCCTTGTTAAAGAAATAATAGCACCCCTGCCTGGAATTATATTTCCGCGAAAATTGCGTATAATGATACCTGAATCAAGCAGTATTTCCTTTAGTTCCAATTCTTCGCTCAAAAGCGGGAAGTTGGTTCTTTCCGCCAAATCAAAAAAATCCGCCAAAGATTCTGCGCTGTAGTCATGGGCATTCCAGCCATGAAGGTCTGCGATTTCATGGTCTTGCGCAAGCCTTCCGCGAAAGCCTGCTTTTTCAACATAAAATGCCAGGCGTTTAAGGAATCTGTCCTGGACATCATAGTTAAGAAAATCAAAAATCAAAATGGAAGGAAAATCACTCCAGCGAAATAGTTCGTAATTTCTTATGCGCCATTCATGTAAGGGCCAGTTCAAAACCCCGCGCGTGTTGGCAATTATCGGCTCAAGATTTGAAGAAAGCGCGCTCGAAGCAGCAGTACTTTCAGCAGCAGTTGAAGTTGCAGCATCCCCTGTACTGTAACCATAATCAAAGACAGGAGGAATATCCATCACAAGCCCTGAATCCCTTGAGAAAACAAAGGGACTAAGCCTTAATGTATTGGTTTCACTGTTAAACGAAACTCCAAACCAGCGGGGCGTTAGTTCGATATTGCTTATTACAAGTGACGAACCCTGTCCGCTGCCACTGCTTTCCGGCTGCCAGGATAAGCTTAAGTGCTCAAGTGATCCTCTTACTGGTATTATATATTTTATATTAAGTGGTTGTGAAGCGCGGTATGTGTCAGGCAAAACAGAATTGTCAAGAAAAGAAAAATCCCTTGGCAGTTCCCATGCAGTATTGTCAAGCTCAATAACAGCCTGACCCCTGGCCTGATCCCTTGAGCCTTCAAGCATATAACTTATCTCAAGAGAATAATTATCATCAAGATTACCCAATCCTGTTACGCTATAATCCAGTTTTATTGCTGAGGAGAGAGGCAGAACCCCGCTTACAGCATTTCTTGAAAGAGCGTATAAAGTTGAGTTTGATTCGTTATTACCACTAACATTCCAGAAATCTGCCTTTTCCCTGTAGCTGCAGGATAAAGAAAAAAATGAAATGACAAGCAGACTTATTTGCAGCAAACATATTTTTTTTAATCGAATCAAAGAACAACAATCCCCTTTGCAATCAGCTTTGCCAGTTCATAACTGCGGTTTTTTCCATTACTGTGATCCTGGGTTAAAAATGTTTCAAAAATGGATTTGAATGATTCTGGAAGTTTGGGTAATTCCAGAACATGTTTTGAATAGGCTTTATGTGATGGTTCAAACCTGTGATTAATGCAGAAAAGGGTAAGGCAGGCACTTTTTATAAAGCCTGCAGCAGAAATCAAACAATTAAAATCATCTTCCTGCATTGCAGCAGCTCCCAAATCACTTAAAAAATGTTCCATTTTGGATTCACATGCACTGCGCATAAGAAGCCAGAAATCATCACTTAAGTTTTTTATTCTGTCACGTATTTTATATATCCAATCGCTTTTGGAATAAACTATTTCTCCATTTGAAAGCCTGTAAAAGCTGTAAGTGCCAGAATCCTTTATAAATTCAAAAGAATCAAGGTTTTTATCTGCAATGGCTACGCGTTCTTCAACAAGTTTTATTGGTTTATACTCAAGGTGAACCGGTGTATTATTCAAAAGGAAACGGTCTTTACTTGCTCCTGATTTTCCGCATATACCCCTTTCCGCACTTTCAAAAGCTGCCACATCTTTACCGAAAAGCTTTGAACGTTCTTTGGAATCAGGAATCGAACCATCGTAATAGATATCCAGTATGAATGTATAATACGGATCAAGGGTATCTGATTGGGCTGCTTCATTAAGAGAAATACATTCTATGCCCGGCCATGCACTGATTATTTCAAGAAAGCTGTCAACCATTATTTTGGTCTTTAATTTCATAGTTTTCCCCTGTAGTATTAAATTAAATCAATTATAACATGGGATTTAAAATTTGGAAACTGATAAAATTACAGTCCAAAAACACCTTCATTTTCTGATTTTGCTGCCCCACAGGGACAGCCAGAATATTATTGAGGACTATAGACAAAAACTTTTTTGCCATGGTTTTTTTAGTGCTTATTCTTTCCCTGTTGCTGCTCCACTTGCAATATTGTCCCGGCCCTTAAAAACAGAGGAATTAAAAAAAATCGCCTCTCAAACAAGGAATATCACCCTTCAAAAACATGGGAAAATTGCAGCAGAAAGCCTTGACCTTGTCTTTTGTCCTGATATGGAGTCTTTTCCAAAACTTGGGTTTTATGGGCCTTTGCTAGATATTTCTTTAATAGATATATTGAACAATGTAAGTAATAATATAATTTTTTCATTTCCAAAGACTATACTCACCGTTGCTTTGGCTAAAGAAGATAATATGCCTGCTGCGCCTGCTTTTAAACCTTTCAATTTTAGTGCAGCAAGGATCGCCAATCTTTCAATAAGGCCTATTCTTAGCAGCTCTGCACTCGCAGCAAAATCATCCATAGCAGTCTATTCTTTTGAATGGCGTGTAAGCAGGGGAGTCTGGCTTCCAGGGTATAGGAGAGAAATGAGAATTGAGAGTTGAGAATTGTGAATTGAGAATTGTAAATTGTTAAGAAGTGCTGGATAATATATAGATAGAAAATGATAAAAAAACAGACCATGATAAAAATACTTGTTCCAGTCCTCTATACTGTCGCCATACTGGCTTTAGTTATATATCAATGGAGCGAGCAGATGATAGTCTGGCAGGGCAGCTCCACACCTCTTTACCGTAACCTCATGGACTATCCTGCCTATATAAGACATGGTTTTGATATATCAGAAATTCAGCAAATGCCAGAGATCTTTGCTTTTGACAGCAAATGGCTTCGCTTTGACGCCCAGCAGCTGCGGATAGTGAATTCACCGCTGCCTGATCTGCCCCAGCGCAGCTTTCTTTCACCTTTGGGACATCCTATCGGAGAATTCACCATTATCATTCCCATAGAACTTGACAGGCTGGCATTGGAATCAGGGATTGAGCCTGGTATATACCTGGGTTATATAGGTGAGAACTGGGAGATTTTTTTTAATGGGTATCTTGTGAAAAGTGAAATGCACTTGAACGATAAAGGCCAAATCTTAAGCCGGCGGAACTGGCGGGGCGTGCATTTTTCCATGGATGGGAGCCTTTTACGTGAGGGAATCAATATACTTGCTTTTAGAATTATAGGAGATCCAAGTTACGGTGTAACAGGATTGTATTATTCTTCACCTTATTATATTGATGATTACAGCATTATAAGAGGGCGTCACCTGAATATTCTTGAGATGGCTTTGTGCGGCATATTCGGCTATACAGGAATTTATTATTTTTTCATCTTCCTTTCTGTCAGAAAAAAGCAGGAGCTCTATAACCTTTTTTACAGCATTGCGTCGGTATTTCTGTGCATCTACACGCTCATGTTCAGCGGCATTGTGAACTTTATTATTCCCAATTCAGATATTTCAATACGCCTTGAATATATATCACTTTTTATGCTTGTTCCCATGCTGAGTATTTTTATAGAACACTTTGGTCAGCAGAAGATAACTAAAATTAGCTTGGGTTTTCTGATATTCTATGGTGTTCTAAGCCTTACTCAGGTTTTTTTCTCTGCACAATACGGTGATGATGTTTTGATGATATGGAGTGCCACGGTCTTAATTTATTTTACATATATTTTTTTCTACAATCTTGCATTTTATATACGCCGCGGGCGAAAAAAAGAAAGTACAGACTCCACTTTTAATAATATTATTATTGGTTTGGTAGTAGTCTATCTGTGTGGAATTTACGATATTCTGGATGTTTTATTTTTTTATAACTCCTCGAGCCTTTTTTTATACAGCACATTTATATTCCATATTGGCATGGCTCTAACCCTTTCGCAGCGTTTCAGGGGTATGTACAGTCAGCTTGAACAATCCAATATTATTTTGGAAGAACAGGTTCACGAGCGTACACTGGAATTAAAAGAACAAACCGCCATTGCGCAGCAAGCGTCCCAGGAGGCGCTTGAAGCATCTCAGGCAAAAAGTAATTTCCTTGCGATCATGAGCCATGAGATCCGCACCCCGTTAAACGCTGTCATCGGGTTTTCAGAAATTGAACTGCGAAACGAACTTCCGCCTGAAAGCAAAGAAAATATTGCTCATATACACCGTTCAGGCTCATTCCTTTTGGGCATCATTAATGAAATTCTTGACATATCAAAGATTGAATCAGGCAAACTGGAACTTAACCCGGATGAATATGAAACAGCTCCATTAATCAGCGGCACAGTGGGCTTAAACAGAATTAGAATAGGAGAGCGGCCCATACAATTTGTGCTTGAGATCAATGCTGATTTTCCTGCAAAACTAATTGGCGATGAACTGCGGATAAGACAGATACTCAATAACTTACTTTCCAATGCAATAAAGTACACAAATGAAGGAAGCGTAAAATTAAAAGTAGTGAGTGAGGAGGTAAGAAGTGATAATGGAGAATTGAGAGTTGATAATGATGGGAGAGTTAAAAAAATTAAGATATTTTTTATAGTGAGTGATACTGGTATTGGAATAAAACATGATGATGTGGAAATACTTTTTGACAACTACACACAGCTTGATACACAGGCTAACAGAAGCCGTGAAGGAACAGGACTTGGGCTGGCTATTACAAAAAACCTTGCAGAAATGATGGGCGGCAGCATTAGCGTAGAAAGTGAATATGGTAAAGGCTCTGTTTTTACAGTATGGATTATGCAGGAGATTCCTTACAATGAACCCATCGGGGATACAGTAGCCGAAGCTCTGCGTAATTTCAGCTATGAGCTGGAAAGAAAACATTCTGCCATAAGCCCTTTAAATATACCCAATGCAAGAGTGCTTGTAGTAGACGATATACCTGAAAACCTGCTTGTTGCCCGTGGTCTATTAAAACCATACGGTCTTTTAATCGATACTGCCTGGTCAGGGTTTGAAGCAATAGAACTTGTCAAGAATCAGGATTACAATCTCATATTCATGGATCACATGATGCCGGAAATGGATGGTGTAGATACCCTTGCAGCTATCCGTGAAATTGAACGCTCAAAGGAAGTACCTGTTATAGTTTTATCTGCACATACACTAAGAGGGATGAAAGAATTCTATATGGAAAAGGGTTTTAATGATTTTCTTTCCAAACCAATAAACCCGCAGGAACTTGATGAAGTATTAAGACGTTTTATAAAAGCGCCAAAGTCCGCTGCAATTAATAATATTAATTTTACTTATGAAGTAGATTCTCAGCGCCTTGATAAGCTTAACCATTTTTGTTTTGCCTTTGAAAGCGGACGTGAAATTGATTCAGAATATTTCAAGCAATTCACTGCCTTTATTAAAACATTTAATACAGATAATCCTTTAGCACAAACATTAATACAAGCCAGTGAAAAAGAAGATGCAGGTGAAATCCGTAAAATACTGCCAGACTTTTACAAGGCAATGAAAGAGCAAAAAGCAGCAGATGATGAACATAGAATCGAAGGTTCGACAACAGGAAAAAATATGGAAGATATCTTACAGAGGATAAAAAAAGCAATACAAGACGGGCAGGCTTCTTCAGCCGGAAAAATTGTAAAAGAGCTTGGAACAATGGGCTTAAGCCCAGAGGAACGCGATTTGTATTTTAGTCTGTACGATTTATTGATGGAAGATGAAACAGAAAAAGCCCTTGAGGTGATAGATGATAGTCTGTACAAAAGTACAGTTTAAACTGGCATAAAGTACAGTTGGAACTGGCCAAAAGTACAGGTGTTTTTCTATGAATTATTGTATTATTTTATTAAATTTGGTGATTATACTGATCTTTAACCGGTATAATAGGAAAGTTTGTATGATAAAGATTTTAATTGTAGAAGACCAAACCATGTTACGCGAATCACTGGAACACCTGATCAATACACAGAATGACATGGAGGTTGTAGGCGGAACAGATGATGCAGCCAATGCGCTTGATTTATGCAGGGAATTACAGCCCGATATGGTGCTTATGGATGTTGTTACAAAAAACAATTCCAGCGGTATAAGCAATGCAGCGAAAATACGCAAGGAATTTCCGGATATAAAAATAGTTATTATGACTGGGTTGCCGGAAATAACATTTGTCGAAGAATCAAGAAAAGCAGGGGTACACAGTTTTATTGACAAGCAGATGGGAAACGATCACCTGTTTTACGTTATACGCAACACCATGAAAGGCTTTGATATATATTCCAATTCATCAGACCGCCAGCCTTTTACCGCCCGCTTTTCCGAGAAAGAGATTGCTATAATCCGTATGGTCTGCCAGGGCATGGAACGTAATGAGATGGCCAGGGAACTGCAGGTATCAGAATCAATGATCAAGCAGCATGTAACTTCAATATTGAATAAAACAGGCTTTGACAGCATCTCCAAGTTCGCCATATACGCAGTAGGCCAGGGCCTTGTTGCACCTGATATAACTGAATAACCCCTGTCCAAAAGTATAATTAGAATTAGCTAAAAGTACAGTCCAAACTGTACCAAAGTACAGTGTTTCCCCTCTTGACTTATGATAATATTCCCGCAAATAAAACTCAAATTTATTAAAAAAAGAGGGTAATTATGGTAAAAATTAAAAAAGCATTTCCGCTTGGATTTGCGTGCCTATTACTTTTTTCTCTTATATTTGCATTGCTTTCATGTTTTAGCCCATATATGGGAGATGAAGGAACCATAGTCATTATGCTAGGAGGCAATAGCACTAGCCGTAACAATGCACCCTGGCCGCCTGATGATCCTACTCAATATATACTTGACGATATTGAATATGAAATAACCCTCACAGGAAATGGACAAACAATACCCATTACAGCAAAAGGCGGGGATAGCATCAGCGCCACGGTTTCTGTTGGATGGTGGAATGTAAATGTGAAAGCCTTTTATCAAGGTGCCCTGTATGGTGAGGGTAATAATAGTGTTGAAGTAAGGTCTGGCCGTAACAATTCTGTTGCAATACCAATGAGACAAGCC
>Ga0099364_10001765_pt1 | contig 35184 bp, 25 predicted proteins | sample TergutTh196P3_FD_73070 | JGI IMG/M metagenome (GOLD analysis project Ga0099364, IMG submission 73070) | Microcerotermes parvus P3 segment gut microbial communities from Pointe-Noire, Republic of the Congo - Th196 P3 | ecosystem: Host-associated > Arthropoda: Insects > Digestive system > Gut ... | reverse complement strand
TTTGCAGGTCGCCGACCTGCAGCCGGCTGATTCGGCTGATTTCATGAAGATGTATCTGATCGGACAGGCTTATGAAGGGTTGTTGAGGTATAAAGAAGCTTATAATTGTTATAAACAATGTTATATGCTTGATTCATCGCGTATTGATATGCTCAATACGTTGGCGCGTATTGCTGTCGCCTTAGGGAAATCGATGGAAGCGGAAAAGTATTACCGGATGGTGCTGGAGACGGACAGTACTAATTTTTATGCGAATTTTCAATTGGCACGCCTGTATGTGTCGCTCGAAAGGTATGCCGAAGGATTCGAACATTATAATTATTTGCTTCTGACCGATCCGGATAATGTTACCATCTTATGGGCGAAAGGTGATATTTATACACGTATGGGTGGCCCAAACGCATTAACATTTGCTTTACCTAATTATTTGAAAGCGCATCGATTGAATGTAGAAAATGCAACACTGGCTAATGTGACAATCAATACAATGTTGAAGATGGGTGCAGAAAATGCCGACTATGCCATGGCGATTTGTGATACGGCATTGTTTTATAATCCGGGTCACAAAGCATTACGCCAAAGTAAGGCGATGATCTATTATCTGAAAAAAGAATATGTAAAAGCCGATTCGATGTATTCCTCACTGATGGCCGGGCAGGACAGTTCGTATAATACCTTGAAATATGGCGGATGCGCCCGGTTTCATTCCCGGAAATGGTATAATGCGATTGAGCCGTTGGAAAAAGCCTTTGTGCAGGACGAAACGGCATACGATGTCTGTATTTTTCTTGGAATATGTGTAGGGCGGACATACGATCCTATAAAAGCATTGGAATACTTTGAAATAGCCAATGCTTTGATGCAGCCCGATACACTCTGGAGTAATTTGCTCACAGGATTTCAGGGAGAAATGCATCTGAAAACAGGAAATATAAATAAAGGTGCTGAAATATATTATCAAATCTGGCAGAATGATAAGCAACGATTAAGCCTGATACAGCAAATTCACCGTAGTTATAGTTTTCAAAACTTAAGTACAATGTCGGATGATGACAGGGAGCGGTATCTGTTTTTCACTTTTTTGTATGCTTCAGAAATATTGGAAAAAAGGGAAAATGATGCGGACATACAAAAATCATATATCGACTATCTTCGTTCGGTATTGAAAAAGTTTGAAGAAGAAATGTTTATGCGGGGCGTCACAAGCCTTCCGATGCGCTCGCCCGATAACAAAAGAAATACACTTTCTTCAGAAAGACTAAAAGAGTTAATAAGTAAATTATCAGAATATTGATGACCACAACCGACACAAAGTTTTTTACCAACGATGAAGGGTTGACGCTTTTAGACCGCTTCAAGGCAACACTTAAAGATGCACGTTTTTTTGATGTCTTAGTCGGCTTTTTTCGTATCAGCGGGTTTTATCAGTTGGTTGATTCGTTCGAAAATATTGAAAAAACAAGGATATTAGTCGGGTTGAATGTGGATCGAACAACGTATGAGGCCATTCAATACAACAGCGCCCATGGCTTGCTCTATTTTGAATCGGATAAAAACACGAAACTTCAATACGAAAAAAATGTGATCGCTGAAATCGAATCGGTGAACGAAAACAATGAACGGGTTATGTTCGGCATCAGGAAGTTTATCGAACTGATACGGTCGGGCAGGCTGGAAATCAAAGCCTATCCTTCGCAAAACATTCATGCCAAAGTCTATATCAACCGGTATAATGATACGGTCAGTCACATCCAGTACGGCTCGGTCATCACCGGGTCAAGCAATTTTTCCGAAGCGGGCCTGATAGCCCAACGGGAGTTTAACGTCGAATTGAAAGACCGTGCCGATGTAGATTTTGCATTGGCTCAATTTGAGGCTTTATGGAAAGAAGCGGTTGATGTTTCCAAAGACTTTATTGATACGGTCGTACATAAAACATGGCTCAACGAAACCATCACACCCTACGAACTGTACCTCAAGTGCGTCTATGAATATCTGGAGGAAGACATTAACATGGAAGATACGTTTGAACCGTTTCTGCCCAAAGGGTTTATGGAACTGCGGTATCAAACACAGGCGGCCACCAACGCCCGGAAAATCTTGGAAACCTACAATGGCGTGTTCCTGTCGGATGTGGTGGGATTGGGCAAAACATTCATTGCAGCGTTGTTGTTGCAGCAGTTGCAGGGGAGGATTCTGGTGGTATGCCCGCCTGTCTTGTGCGAGTATTGGTCGGAATCGCTGCGCGACTTTGGCGTCAGAAGTTTTGAAGTGCAATCGTTGGGAAAGTTAGAGCATGTTTTGCGGAAGGATTTTTCAAAATATAAGTATATCGTTGTGGACGAGGCGCATCGTTTTCGGAACGAAAATACGCAGTCGTATGCCAACCTGTTGGATATTTGCAGAGGTAAGAAAGTGATTCTGGTAACGGCAACCCCGCTCAATAATTCCATTGACGATATTTTTACCCAGTTGAAACTGTTTCAAATACCCAAGGCTTCCACGATTCCGGGTATCCCCGATCTGGAAAAGTTTTTCAACCGCTTGAAAAAAATATTGAAAGAAGCCAAAGACGACTCTTCTGACTGGGAAAATTGGGAAAATCCGGATGATAATCATACGAAAGCATTAAAGGTTGTATCGGAAGAAATACGGGATAAAATCCTTCGTTTCGTAATGATTCGCCGTACAAGAAGCGATGTTGTCAATTATTTCGAAGATGATTTGTTGAAGCAGGAAATCGTTTTTCCCGAAATCGCCGATCCCGACCGGATGATTTATCAATTCAACCCTCAATTGGAAGACGTTTTTTTGCAAACGGTCGAGTTATTGCGCCGTTTTAACTATACCCGTTATGTGCCGCTGCTTTATTATTCCGGAAAACTAACCGAATTTCAACGCCAACAGCAACGCAACTTGGGCGGTTTTATGAAGAGCCTGCTCGTTAAGCGATTAGAAAGCAGTTTTTATGCATTCAAAAAAAGTATAGAGCGGTTTATTGATTTGCATGAACGGTTTTTGGATATGTTCAACAGGGGAACCATCTATGTGAGCAAAAAAGTGAATGTCTTCGACTTGTTGGAAGCCGACGACATCGAGAGCCTTGAACGGTTGGTGGAAGAAGATAAGGCGGACAAGTACGAATCCTCCTGTTTCATGCCCGAATACAAGGGATTATTGGAAGACGACATCAAAATATTGAAGCAGATACGCGAGCTATGGCAACCCGTCCACGACGACCCCAAGTTGGATAAACTGATCCTTGAACTAAAGACCAACAAGGTTTTAGCCGGCAAAAAAGTGGTGTTGTTTACCGAATCAAAAGAAACCGGCGATTACCTGTTTGATAACCTTTTCAAAAAGTTTCAAAAGAAAGTGATGTTTTATTCAAGCGTTGGAGGACGGTATGAAGACGCCACAACGAAGCACAACCACACACTGTCAAGAGAAACCATTCAAAACAATTTCGACGCTAAAGCGGAGGTGAAGCAAAACGATATTCAGGTGTTGATTACGACCGATATACTTGCCGAGGGTATCAACCTGCATTGCTCCAATGTACTGATTAATTACGATTTACCATGGAACCCAACCCGCGTTCTGCAACGCGCCGGTCGTGTGAACCGCTTAGGCTCCGAGCATAGGAACATACACATATTCAACTTTTTCCCTACCACGCAAACCGAACTTCATCTCGGATTGGAAGCCAATATTACGAACAAGTTGCAGATGTTTCATTACATCATGGGCGAAGATGCCAAATACCTGTCAGACGGCGAAATTATCGGCAGTCAGGAACTGTTTAACACCTTGAACAACAAGGCAACCTATACGGGCGAAGACGAAAACGAAAATTCCGAATTAAAATACCTGACCCTCATTCGAGCCATACGCGACGCCAACCCCGCTTTGTTCGACAAGATAAAGCGATTGCCGAAACAGGCCTTCTCCGGAATGACAAGTGAAAAAGAAGACAGTCAGATGATTACATTCTTCCGTTTGGGGAACCTGAAAAAATTCTATCTGTATGAAGACTGTAAATCAGCAGAAATCAATTTCTTTGACGCCATGAACCGGATGGAATGTTTACCTGACGAAAAACGCCTTCCGACGCCCGCCAATTATTTTAACATGCTGAATAATAACAAGGCACAATTCCGGCAAGATACGACCGAAAACAGCGAATTACCGGCAAAGAAAGGAGGAAAATCAAATACCGATTTCATCTCAGATTTGCTAAAAGCGCCTTTTTTCAAAAACTACAGGCAATTTACCGAATCGGATGAAGATTATATCAATACTGTCCGGAAGATGCTGGCAAGCGGTGTCATAGCCAAAAAAACAGCGCAAACGCTTAAAAAAGAGTTTGATAAACTGGCATTAGCCGAAAACACTCTCGACCCAATGAAAATCCTCTTCCTGTTGAAAAAACATATCAAAACGATAGATATGGAACGAAAACCAGGCCAGACAACAAGTTATCTGAAACGGGAAGTTATCCTGTCGGAATACTTTACTAACAAAACACAATAAATAAGATGGAAAAACAAAAATTAATCATATACAACACCGATGATGGCAAGACCTCCGTCAGTTTGATGACAAAAGACGGTAATGTATGGCTCAACCAAAATCATTTGGCAGAACTTTTTGACACCTCTGTGCCAAATATCAGCATGCACATATCTAATATACTAAAAGATAATGAATTAGATGATAATTCAGTTATTAAGGATTACTTAACAACTGCCGCCGACGGCAAAAATTACAACGTCACTTTTTACAGTTTGGATATGATTCTCGCTATTGGATTTCGTGTCCGAAGCAAACGCGGTACCCAATTCCGGCAGTGGGCAAACCGCAATCTGAAAGAATACATGATAAAAGGCTTTGTGATGGACGATGAACGTTTGAAAAATCCGGACGGTCGTCCCGATTATTACGATGAACTTTTAGAGCGAATTCGTGATATTAGAACGTCCGAAAAACGGTTTTATCAAAAAGTAAGGGATTTGTTCGCCCTCTCAAGCGATTATGATGCTACCGATAAAGCCACACAAATGTTTTTTGCCGAGACACAGAATAAACTTTTGTATGCCATTACCCAAAAAACCGCTGCCGAAATAGTGGTTTCACGTGCCGATGCTTCACAGCCCAATATGGCGCTTACAACCTGGAAAGGGAAAATTGTACGCAAACAGGATATTTACACTGCAAAAAACTATCTGACCGAAGATGAGTTAGACAGTTTAAACCGTTTGGTAATCATCTTTTTGGAAGTCGCCGAGTTGCAGGCAAAAGACAGAAAAGATGTAACCATGAGATTTTGGCAAGAAAATGTGAATAGTATTATTATGTTGAATCAGAAAAATGTACTGACCGGAAAAGGAAGTGTAAGCAACGAGCAAATGGAAACAATTGTTAATGAAGTTTATGATAAATTCAACGAGCAACGTAAAATATCTGAACTTCAACAAGCCGATGCCGAAGATTTACAGGAATTAAAACAGTTAGAGGAAAGTGTTTTATTAAATAACAATAGACATGAAGCAAATAGGAAAAGAAGAAAACAACCTTTATGATCAGATAAAAAACATTCTGATTGCTGCCAGAGCCAGAGCCTATATGTTCCCAATTCGTCACGCACTGCGTGATGAATTGGCTTGTACACATTACCGCCTGATAATGAAAGTAGAAAACGAAATAAATAACTTTATGCATGGACAGGAATAAAGCAACGTCAATCATCGAAGAAACATTTGATAAAGCGTTTAATAAGCAGACCTTTATCCGATTCGTTCAAAACCTGTTGAACGACATTGATATGTCCGAAAACAAATACAGGGAATATCGGGGAAACCTGATTAGGGAATCGTTTCGGACGCACATTGTCCAATACACGCGCATTGGCAAATATACCGACCCCGACGGCGTAGCAATGGATGTGCTTGCCATTGAAGTACAGGACGAAAGCAAATTGGACAGGGCGCGTACAAGCCTGCGTAACTTTGTGATCGACCATCTCGAAAAATTTGAGAAAGACTACGCACTGGCTGCTTTCTATTCCAAAACCGACGGCGGTCGCAACTGGCGGTTTTCATTTATCAAGTTAGAACACCATACGACAGTCGAAGAAGGTAAAATCAAACAGCAAAAAGAATTCACCCCAGCCCGCCGCTATTCGTTTGTGGTGGGAGAAAGCGGAAATACCCGCACGGCTAAGGAGCGCTTTTTGCCTGTCCTGATGAATGACTGTGAAAACCCCACCATCAAACAAATCGAAGACATCTTCTCTGTCGAAACCCTCGCCAAACAATTCTACGACGAACTGTTCGACTGGTACTCGTGGGCGTTATCCGACAATAACGGTTTCAAAATCAGTTATCCCAACAACAGCGCATTTGAAGAACACCTCATACGGCTCATTACGCGGTTCATGTTTGTCTGGTTCCTGAAACAAAAAAAGATAAACGACAAGCCATTAGTACCCGAAAGTCTCTTTGATTGTGACCAGTTAACTGAGTTATTGGTCGATTTTGACCCGAACAGCAAACAGTCAGGTAATTACTACAATGCTATTCTGCAAAATCTCTTTTTTGCCACACTCAATCGCCCCATCTTTGAGCGCGAATTTGCACCCGCCTCTTCAAAGGAAAAAAATGACGGGCAACAACATTTCAGCAACAATTCTGTTTTCAGAGACAACAACGACGGCGCCTTTTTCAATCAAACGCACGATGACATCCTCGACCTGTTTCGTCAGATACCCTTTCTGAACGGAGGACTTTTCGAATGTTTAGACAAAGTCGAAAATGGCGTTCTCCAGTACTATGATGGCTTTAGCCGCGACAACACGAACAAGTATGGGAAGTTGATACGCGCCTTTATCCCCAATCATCTGTTTTTCGCTGAAAAAGAAAACGTATTGCTCAAAAATTACGAATACAGAAACAACCGCCTGCAGGACAGGCAAAAAGATGTGTCGGGACTGATAACCATCCTTAAACGCTACCACTTCACCATCGAAGAAAATACACCCTTTGAGGTAGAAGTAGCGCTCGACCCCGAACTGCTGGGCAAGGTTTTCGAAAACCTGCTTGGCGTCTTCAACGACGAAACAAAAGAATCAGCGCGAAAGCAATCCGGCTCATTCTACACCCCGCGCGAAATCGTAGACTACATGGTAAACGAATCACTAAAGGCCTATCTGCTCTCTTACAAATGTAGCAGCGGCATCCCCACCACCACCCCCGTCATTCCCGCGAAGGCGGGAATCTCCACCACCGATCCCCCTTCTACCGAACAAGCCTATAAAGAAACCGTTGAACTGCTATTTTCCGACCATCCAATCAATCCCGATAACCTAAATAAAACCATCGTCCAAACCATTACCCGAGCATTGAACGAAGTAAAAATACTCGACCCCGCCTGCGGATCGGGCGCATTCCCAATGGGTATTCTGAACCGAATCATTGAAGTTCTAAAAAAGATAGATACCAACCTGAATATCTACGAAACAAAATTGAACCTGATTGAAAAGTGTATTTACGGCGTTGACATCAAACCGATAGCCGTTCAAATATCCAAGTTACGTTTCCTAATATCATTGATATGCGACCAAACCCCCAATAATGACCCCAATACAAATTACGGAATTATCCCATTGCCCAACCTCGAATCCAAATTTGTAGCCGCCGACACGCTCATCGCTTTGGACAAAGAGCAAACCGACCGTCTAAACCTTGAAAATGAGACATTACAACAAATGAAAGCCGAACTTTGGGACATCCGCAACCACAAAAACCTGCGTGCAAGTTCATGGGAAGAAAAAAAGAAGCTCCGCGCAAACGACAAGCAACTGTGCGAAAAAGACCGCAACAAAACAAAGCGCGACGATATCCTGCAGCGTATCCAACGATGCAAAAATATCATCACAAAAGAAGAACGAAAAGCCACCCTTACCGGCTTGGATGCCACCATCAAAAAAATGGTACGCTGGGACCCCTACGATCAAAACGCCATATCCCCCTTCTTCGACCCCTATTGGATGTTCGGCATCGAAACCGGCTTCGACATCGTAATCGGCAACCCGCCGTATGTAAGCGCGCCAATGATGGTAGAAACAAATCCTGAGGGACGGAATGCCATTAGCAAATCAAAGAATTATACAACATTATTTCAGAAATGGGACTTATATGTGCCTTTTATGGAACTTGGACTACAACTGCTATCCTCAAATGGAATATTTACGATGATTGTTCCCTATCCGATGACTAACCAAACATACGCAAAAAAACTTCGGGAACTAATTGTTCATCAATATAATTTGATGGAAATTGTCGATTTAAGCGGCACAAAGGTTTTTGAAAATGCCACTGTCAGCAATTGTATTCCTTTTATCTCAAAATCAATCTCTAACAAGACATGCTTTATATCCAATGTTAACGAACACAAAAAAATAGAACGAGTTTTTAAACAATCGTATGTTGATTTGGTACAAGATGAAAAAAATGCCGTATGGAATCTCACAACTGAAAAACGGGAGACAAGCCGACATTCGGGAATGAATGTCTTGGGTGATTTTTGTTATATTAGTGTTGGAATGGTTCTGAACGCCGATGAAAAAACAGCAAGAGGAGAATTTTCCAAAAATGATTTGATAAGCGAAACCTGCGACACTGTTCATTGCAGAAAATATATTGAAGCAAAGGATATTGAGCGCTACAGAGTAAAAAAGATACGCTATCTTGAATACAACACGGAACGCTGCCCCGATAATTTAAGAAGACCGACTTTCAGGGAATTGTATGATAATAAAAAGCTAATGTTTAACCGTTTAGGAAAACTGATGGTGTTTTTTGACGAAGAAACAAAGTTCCTTCATAGTGATTCTATGTTTAGCGCCGTCTTATGGAATGATTTAAAAGAAGTTGACAACAAAAGTATTAAAGCGAGCATAAAACGATATTCGCGATATTCGCGAAACGAAATGGAGTTATTTTCCGAACAGATTGATTTGCGCTACTTACTTGGTATACTTAATTCAAAATATGCAGGCGAATTACTATCGAATCTTCGTGGCGGTGATTACCACATTTATCCCGAACATTTGCGTAATCTTCCAATTCCAAACGTTGCATTAGCGCAACAACAACCGATAATAGACAAAGTCAATCAAATCCTTTCCGCCAAAAACGAAAACCCTATGGCGGATACATCGGACTTGGAACGACAAGTAGACGAGTTGGTTTTGGGGTTGTATGGCTAAGGTTTCAATCATCCTGTTTGATTTTATTCACGAAGCTGCAGGGATAAGGTTTCATCGTTTTCCGCCCGCTTTGTAAGCGCTTCAAGGTATGATAGTTGCCTTAATTTGAGAGTATTATCTTCATCAGTATTTTCTTTTAACAGGGAATTGGCTATTTCAGCATATTCGATTGCTTTTTGAAAATCGCCTTTTATTTCAAAATACAAAGCCATGTTGGAGGCAAGCATCGCTTTTTGTTTCCATTTTTTTGCTTTATCAAATAAAGGACGCCATTCGTTAGCCGCCTCCTCCCAATTTTCAGCGATGGCATAAGATGAAGCCCGCTTCCATTGGGATGAAATGTTCGTATAGAACCACCTTGTGTCGCTATCCCAGTATGGGACATAATGCTTGTTCATCTTTTCTCCCGCATATTCAACTAAATAGCGCATGGCTAATTGTATATCCTCTGATGTAAACTCAATTATTTCCTTGTAATAAAGGGTCTCTTCCGTCGCCCATTGTAATGAATCCGTAAAAGGTATTGTCAACGCCGTTTGATAACCGGGGCAGAGCGCTTTCAACTCGCCGGTAACGATAACGGTAAGTAAACTCCATTTGAAATACATATTCTGACTTTGGTTTATCAAAAATACTTTAAAATAAAGTTTATCCAACGTGATAAGCGCATCTACATCATATTCATCACAAAACAATTTTACATCGTTTGGAGTAAATGGCCGGCTGATTATATAGACAGAATCGCTACGCAATGTATCATCACACAAGCGCACATCATCAAAGACAGGCGATTCGGTCATCGATTTCCCTAAAGCCAAGCAAAATAAATATGCCATACTGTCGGCCGAAAGTGAAAAGGTCGAATCCTTCTCCGCTCCGACTCCGTTCTGAATCAGGCTGTTATCAGGCTGCTGAGCGGCATTGTTTACAATCATAATCGTCTTCACCTCAGGTGGAAAAGTGATAGTCGCCGGATTGTATGTCCCGATTTCTATCGTCCGGTAAGATTGGCACGAGAAGAAACAAAACACCAACAGCCAAAGGGAAGACAGGGAAGTAGGGTTCATGAGTAAATCTTCATTGAGGTCTGAAAACTGAAAACTGAAAACTAATCTATGCGTAATCACAGATAGCTTTAAAGTATCCGATTGATTCGGCTATGCCGACAAATGGGTCTCTCATATCTTTTTCATGTTCGAGGCTGCATTTTCCGGTATAGTTCACTTTTCGCATCATGCGAATTAATTCGGGGAAATCTATTTTCCCGCGCCCGATCTCAATGCCCCGACCCGCTTTGGTAGAATCGGTTACATCTTTGATATGCATGTCAAATACACGCGTATGATATTTTTCAAGGTCGGCCACCGGATCGCATCCGTTCCGTAAATCATGCCCGATGTCAAGACACATGCCGATGCGGGGATCCAGGTTTTTTGTATTTTCCCATACATCAGCGGCATCAGGGTAGGTAGCTATGTCAGGCCCATGCAGATGAATGGCATAGTGAAATCCGTATTCCTTCACTTTCTTGTCGACGTATGGCAACAATTCATAGTTAGGCACGCCTACAATCAGTTTGACACCCACACGCTTAGCATATTCAAAACTTTTGTCGACTTCGGCCTCCGAGCGCATATAAATAGGGCCAACGCCGTAACCGGTGACACCATACGAAGCGCATTTCTCATGAAACTCCTTGATCTTTTCATCAGTAGCATCCAACGGTAAATGAAAATCCTTGATACAAAGATAATGTATGTCCAAACTTTTCAATGTTTTAAGTGTCGTTTCCAAATCAAAATTCAGAAACGAATAGCCTGCCATTCCCAATTGGAACGGATTGCTCGCTGTCGACCCTTTCGGTTTCGCCTTGGTTCTATCTTGCGATACTTCGTTTATACCCGAAATGAACGGACGGGCTACTAACGGGGTGGCGCTCAAAACAGCAGCGCCTATCAACCCCTTTTTTAAAAAATCTCTTCTATTTTCCATAAATGACATGTATTATTAATGATTAATGATTAATTGAATATTTTCACGTAACGTCTTCAATTTACTCTCGGCGTCGGTTTGCTTTTTACGCTCGTTAGCAACGACTTGAGGATTAGCATGGGCGACGAATTTTTCATTGTCCAACTTTTTCATGACTGACGCGAGGAATCCTTCGAGATAGATTACCTCTTCTTCCATCTTTTTTATCTCACTCTCCAAATCGAGGGCGCTACCAACCGGAACAGCAAATTCGGTTGTTCCGACCATAAACGAAGCCGAAGTCATATCTTTACCGCAACGCGCAATTTTACTGATGTTACACAACTTCATTATTACATTATTATATTCATCGTTGTATTCTCCTGAAACCACATTTAAAACAAGGGCGTCTTTGTTAGGGATATTTCGCTCTTTACGAACTGAACGTAAAGCGGTCACAATCTGCTTAACAGTCTCAAATTCAACTATCAACTTCTCGTTTTTAACAGAGGCTTCAGGCAGGGCGGTTATCATAATGCTCTCACCCTGCTTACGTTCGGTAAGCGACTGCCACACCTCTTCGGTTATAAACGGCATAAACGGATGAAGCAGTATGGCTAACTGCTCAAAAAATGTAAGCGTCGCATGATAAGTTACTTCATCAACAGGCTGTTGATACGCGGGTTTAACTATTTCCAAATACCAGGATGAAAATTCATCCCAGAACAATTTATAAACATTCATCAATGCCTCGGATAGGCGGTATTTGTTCATTTCATCGTTTAATTGTTCGATAGCAGCGCTCAACCGCGAATCGAACCACGCAACCGCAATCCGCGCCTCATCCGGCTGGAGGGGTAAGAGGTTGCTTACCCCTTCGTCCCTTCGCCCCTTCGCCCCTTCGTGCATTTCATTTTCCCACCCCTTCACCAATCGGAGCGCGTTCCATATCTTATTATTAAAATTGCGTCCTAAATCGCATAATGATTCATCAAAAGGCAAATCATTGCCGGCAGGCGACATAAGTAACATCCCCATACGGACGCCATCGGCGCTGTATTTCTCCATCAATTGAATCGGGTCGGGAGAGTTGCCTAACGACTTCGACATTTTACGCCCCGACATATCGCGCACTATACCCGTAAAATATACATTATAAAAACAGGGTTTGTTGCGATATTCATAACCGGACATGATCATGCGTGCGACCCAGAAAAAAATTATTTCCGGCGCCGTAACAAGGTCGTTTGTAGGATAATAATAATTAATATCTTCATTATCAGGATGATTGATTCCATCGAAGCCGGAAATAGGCCATAACCATGAAGAGAACCAGGTGTCGAGACAATCTTCATCCTGCTGTAAATCGGAAATATGCAAGCCTTTATTACCTGTTTTTTCGCGCGCCAACTGTAATGCTTCCTCTTCCGTTTCGGCCACTACATAACCTCCTTCCGGCAGATACCAGGCGGGGATACGGTGTCCCCACCATAGCTGGCGCGAGATACACCAGTTTTTGATGTTCTCCATCCAATGGCGATATATATTTTTGAATTTGACGGGATAAAACCGGATCGTATCATTCATAACGGCGTCTAAAGCCGGTTTCGTTATTTGTTCCATGTCTAAGAACCATTGCATGGACAGTTTCGGCTCTATCGGCACATCCGTTCTTTCGGAGAATCCCACTTTGTTCGTATAGTCTTCTTCTTTAACGATTAGTCCGGCAGCCGCCAGGTCTTTCACAATCTGCGCGCGTACTTCAAAGCGGTCCATTCCGATATAGATTTCACCGGCTTCGCCTATCGTACCGTTGTCATTGAAAATATCAATAGCAGGCAGGTTATGTTTTTCGCCTAACATATAGTCGTTTACGTCATGTGCCGGCGTCACCTTCAGACAACCTGTGCCGAACTCCCTATCCACAAATTCATCTTCAATCACCGGAACTATACGGTTTACTAACGGAACAATTACTTTTTTTCCACGCAAATACCTGTTTTTCGGGTCATTCGGATGAATACACATCGCGGTATCTCCCATTATCGTTTCCGGACGGGTAGTAGCGACGACGGCAAAACCGTCTTCTCCGTCGATTTTATATTTCAGGTAGTACAATTTGCCTTGTTGTTCCTTGTAAATCACTTCTTCGTCCGAAAGTGCGGTAAGCGCCTTCGGGTCCCAGTTGATCATCCGTACGCCACGGTAAATTTTACCTTTATTATACAGGTCGACAAACACCTTTATCACGCTTTTTGAACGCTTTTCGTCCATTGTAAAACAGGTACGGTCCCAGTCGCACGACGCACCCAGCCTTTTCAACTGTTCCAGGATGATACCGCCATGTTTGCGCGTCCATTCCCAGGCATGTTCGAGAAACGCTTCGCGTGTCAAATCGGATTTACGTATTCCTTCGGAGGCTAATTTTGCTACTACTTTAGCTTCGGTAGCAATAGAAGCATGGTCTGTGCCCGGCATCCAGCAGGCATTTTTGCCCATCAGACGCGCGCGCCGCACCAATATATCCTGAATAGTGTTATTTAACATGTGTCCCATATGTAACACACCCGTCACATTAGGAGGCGGTATCACAATCGTATAAGGCTCCCTGTGATCGGGTTTCGACTTGAAAAAACCGTTTTCCATCCAATACCGATACCACTTATCTTCCACTAATGCAGGATCATACTTAGCCGCTAATTCCATATTTTCTATTTATAAATTAATATATCAGACTGCAAAAATAGTAATTTTTTGTTTTGTTTGATAATTATTGTATTTTTGTACCGTAATTTTCACTTCATAAAAATACATAATTGATATTTACATGAAAAATGATAGAAAATTGCCTGCGGGTCTTCCTACCTTTGAAGAGATTCGTACACAAGGTTATATATACGTCGATAAGACCAATCATCTTGTCAATCTTATAGATACAGGTAAAATATATTTTCTTGCTCGTCCCCGGCGCTTCGGCAAATCGCTGACCATTTCAACGCTTGAAGCATTGTTTTCGGGCAGAAAAGATTTATTTAAAGGGCTTTATGCCGAAGAGTTCTTAAACAGATCGGAGTTTAAGTCAAGTCCTGTGATTCGACTTGATATGAGTCAAGTAGTCACAACACAACAAGGAATAGAAAAAATTGAAAATTCTTTAAGACAAATAACGATTGAAACTGCCGAAGAGTTGGGTGTTAAAGTTCCCAAAAAACTATCTGCCGGCGATACTTTAAGAAATTTGATATCCAATACAGCCAAAAAATACGGTCAAAAAGTAGTTTTCCTGCTCGACGAGTACGACAAGCCCTATACCGATTTTGTAAATGACCCCGACATGGCGCCTAAAGTTCGCAACCTGCTAAAAAGTTATTATTCGCAAATCAAAGCCAACGATAAATATATCTCCTTTATCTTCATCACCGGTATCTCAAAGTTTACGAAGATGGGCGTCTTCTCCACTTTGAATAACATTACAGATATTTCGTATTTGGAAGAATACGGGACTATTTGCGGATGGACCGAAGAAGAGATTGTCAAATATTTTCCCGATCACCTTGACGATACGGCAAAAAAGTTAAGTTTATCAACAGAGGAATTGATCAAGAAAATGAAAGACTATTACAATGGCTTTTGTTTTGACATGGGAGGAAAAAATCGCTTGTACAATCCGTATTCAACGTTGCGATTCTTTTTCGCTAAATATTTTTTAAATTATTGGATAGAAAGCGGGACCTCTTCCATGTTTGTAGCCTATTTGAAGTCGAACAAACTGTCAGTAGAACAGTTTCGGAATTATGCTGTTTCGGAAAAGTTTTTCAATAATTCTACCGAAATAGAAAAAGCGAAGCCCGAAAGTTTCCTTTTTCAAACCGGCTATTTGAGCCTGCGCGCAGGTACAGAAGAAATGCTTGCGTTAGATTATCCAAATACCGAAGTGATAGAATCGCTGTCGGATTTGGTTTCGCAATATATTCTGGAAGATAATGGCGATGATTTTACAGAAGGGTAGGCGGCGCCTCGGATATAAAAATAAACGAGTTTATTTTGTATATCTCTCGGCTTGCACTACCTTTGCCGGCGTTTTTTAAAATAGTGTGAAGTATGCAAAGAAATCTCGTTATCGTCGAATCGCCCGCAAAAGCGAAAACGATTGAAAAGTTTTTAGGGAAAGACTACAAAGTAATGTCCAGTTTCGGTCATATACGCGACCTGAAACCGAAAGAGTTCAGTATTGATGTAGCTAATAATTATCAGCCTGAATATGTTATTTCAGCTGATAAGAAAAAATTGATTTCGGAATTAAAAAAAGAATCCGGACAGGCAAAGGAGATACTTCTCGCTTCCGATGAAGACAGGGAAGGGGAAGCCATCGCATGGCATCTTTTTGAAGCGCTTGGGCTGAAATCTGATAATACCAAACGCATTGTTTTTCATGAAATCACCAAAAATGCGATCCTGAATGCACTGAAAAATCCGAGAGACATTGACATGAATCTTGTGAACGCCCAACAGGCGCGCCGTGTGCTCGACCGGATCGTAGGGTTTGAAGTATCACCTGTCCTGTGGCGTAAAATTAAACCGGCCTTATCAGCCGGACGCGTTCAGTCGGTTGCCGTCCGGCTGATAGTCGAACGCGAACGTGAGATCAACCGATTTGTTTCGGAGGCTTCGTACCGTGTAACAGCGGCTTTTCAACTTCCCGACGGGACTACATTGCTGAATGCCAGACTGAACAAACGCTTGAAAGACAAAAAAGAAGCGCTTGACTTTTTAGAATCATGCAAGGGATGCCAATTTCAAATCGAAGATATCTCAAAAAAACCTTTCAAAAAAACACCCGCACCACCATTTACGACCTCTACGCTGCAACAGGAAGCGGCGCGCAAGCTCGGATTTTCGGTATCGCAAACCATGATGATAGCCCAAAGGTTGTATGAATCGGGATATATCACCTATATGCGTACGGATTCTGTAACCCTTAGCAGTCTGGCGCTTAATAGCTGCAAAGAGGCTATCGTCGGTTCGTATGGCGAACGCTATTATAAATTTCGTAAATATCAAACGAAAAGCAAAGGCGCACAAGAAGCGCATGAGGCTATCCGACCAACGTACATGAGCGCCCCGGAGATAAGCGGTAATATGCTTGAAAAAAAATTGTATGACTTGATTTTCAAGCGTACGATAGCAAGCCAGATGGCCGATGCGGAATTGGAACGTACAAATATCACGATTGATATAAGCGGCAAAAAGGAAGAGAATTTTGTGGCTTCGGGTGAGATTGTGACCTTCGACGGTTTCCTGCATGTCTATATGGAAAGTGTCGACGAAGACGCCGAAAGTGAATTTGAAAACGGATTGCTGCCACCCGTGAAAGAGAACGAAGTGTTGACGATGAAAGAAATAGTTGCTACCGAACGCTTTACGCAACGACCGCCACGCTATACCGAAGCCGGCTTAGTGCATCAATTAGAAGATTTAGGAATCGGACGGCCGTCGACCTATGCACCTACCATTCAAACTATCCAAAACCGTGAATATGTGACACGGGGCGACAAGGAAGGCATCGAACGCACGTTCAACATTCTAACACTGAAAAATAACCTGATAACCGATGTCGATAAAACCGAAATAGCCGGAGGCGATCACAACAAGTTGATCCCAACTGACATCGGCGCTGTCGTGAATGATTTTCTGATAGATTTTTTCCCTGACATCCTCGATTTTCAGTTCACAGCGAATGTAGAAAAAGAGTTTGACGCCATAGCAGAGGGCGAGCTGGACTGGACAAAGGTTATGGATAATTTCTATAAAAATTTCCATCCGGTAGTCGAAGCGGCGACATCTGTTAAGACAGAACACAGGATCGGTGAACGCGAGTTAGGTCTCGACCCGAAAAGCGGCAAACCGATCTTTGTGAAAATCGGACGTTTCGGGCCTATCGCACAAATAGGTCAAGCCAAGTCGGACGATAAGGATAGTAAACCGCAGTTTGCTTCGCTGCTGAAAGGACAGTCGATCGAAACAATCACGCTTGAAGAGGTGCTGAAGCTATTTGAACTCCCACGCGCTATCGGCGAATTTGAAGGCAAGGAAATGATAGTAGGAGTAGGGCGTTTCGGCCCGTTTGTCCGTCATGAAGGATTATTCGTATCTATTCCCAAAAATTTAAACCCGTTAAGCCTCACCCCGGAGGAGGCGATCGGGCTGATTGAAAACAAACGCCGGAAAGAACAGGAACGCAACATCAAATCTTTCGACGAAGACCCCGACCTGGAGATATTAAATGGAAGATACGGCCCCTATATATATTTCAAAGAAGCAAATTACCGCATTCCGAAAGGAACTGATATAGAGGCATTAACTTTAGAAGAATGTCGCAAGATCGTTGAAAATGCCGGTGACAAAACCGCTAAAAAGAAATTTTCAAACAGGAAAAAATAATCTGTATGGGGGGATTTCGCAATGATGTCTCTACTCATTTAAAAGTGTTAAAAAATCAGCCTTGTATGCCGCTGAAATCTCGATCTCGGTATCGTCTTCGAGAACGATAAGGCCGCCCGAACTTTTCAGGTATGACTTTACAGCGTTTACATTGATGATATGCGATTTATGAACGCGCAGGAACGGGTAAGACAGTAGTTCGTCGAAATATTTCAACAAACGGCATACCATCTTTTTTGATTTTATTTTCCGACGGAAATAGACGTTGGTAAAATTACCGTTCCCCTGAAAACGCAGGATATCATCTAAACGCTCTACTTCAAATCCTTCTAAAGTAGGCAAAATGATGCGTTGCCGTTCGGGTTTGGGTTCGCGAAAATTTTCTGCGAGAATCTGATTGCGGTTAAATATTTCGTTCCGGAATATATGCTGTTGTACTTTGTTGACAGCCTGAATTAACTCTTCGATGCTGATAGGTTTCAATAAATAATAGGCCGCGCTTTGATTGAGCGCACGCAACGAGTATTCGGAAAAAGCAGTCGCAAAAATGGTTTCAAAATAAATATCATGACAGCCCTCCAGCACATCAAACGCATTCCCGAAGGGCATTTCTACATCTAAGAAAACAAGTTGCGGCCTCATATCATGCAATATGCGTATCGCATCATTACAATTCGACGCTTCACCGGCTATCTGCAACTGCGGACAATACTTTACGATGTAAGTCCTCAACACCTCGCGGGCGGAAACCTCATCCTCAACAATAACGGTTTTTATCTTTTCCATCTTTTCTCATTTTTATGACGGTTGGTGAGTCCATGTCATTATGCGGGAAGCGTAACATCACGATCACGCCGGTCGTCTCGCCGCTTTTGTCTATGATTTCCATTCGTATCTTCTTATGATACAGATGGTTCAGCAGTTCGATCCTTTCGCGCGTATTTGTTATTCCACGTGATAGCCGGGTTTTTTGATGTCCGGTTTTCAGTTCATGGCTTTTCTTCAGTCCTATTCCGTTATCTTCGACCTTCACGCAAATGATTTTGTCTTCGCGTTCAATAGTCAATGACAAAACGCCGGCTTCATCCTTATAGCGTAATCCGTGCCACACGGCGTTCTCTAACTGGGGCTGGATCAGCATGTTAGGAATCAGTAATGAATCGGTATCCAATGATTCATCTACTTGAATCGTGTAGGTGAATTTATCCCTGAAACGCAATTGTTCCAGGGCTAAATAGTCGCGCAACTGCTCCAACTCCACGCTCAGGGGGACAAAATCCTTGTTGGAATTTTCCATGACAGCACGCATCAACTTCGAATAGGACGACAGGTATTTGTTGGCTTCCCTTTCGTTGTTTTCGGCGATAAACCGGTTGACACTATTCAGACTGTTGTAGATAAAATGCGGATTCATTTCGCGCCGCAACGATTGCAGCGCTATTTTTTTGTTTTTTAGCAGGTTATCGTACAATATCTTCGAGATGATGGCTAACGATAACAAAATCAGCACAATGGAAACTATCAGCACATTATTAAAGCGGTTTGTCTTCGTTATCAACTCATCTTTCAATGATCGTTCATTTTCCAACCGGGTAATCCTGTCCTCCAGCAAACGGAAAAATTTCTCATCGACTAAGGTACTGTCATTCTTTACTAACGTTTCCAACTTCCCGATGAAATCGGAATAAGCGTCCAAGGCCTGTGAGATTTTGCGTTCTTTTCGGTAATGCCCGACGATTTGTTCCAGTATGTTTTTTGCGTCTAAAGTTAATCCTTTTTCAAGCGCCGTAAGATAGGCTTCCTGCAACGACAGGAAGCCATCCGACGATTCACCCGCTTCGAAATAGGAACTTGCCAGATGCTGTAATTGATTGACTTCTATCTTAGGATTGTTCGTCTGCCGCGCTTCTTCCACCAATTGTTTGTTCAATACAATCGCTTCTTCGTGTTGATTATCCATGGCAAGCGTTTGCGCTATCTCCTGTTTTATTTGAAAGGAGGCGTCTTTGGCTTCTTCGGAAGCCTCCGATTCGACTAACGCCTTTTCCAATTCCTGTAATGCGCCTTGATTATCTTGTTGCGCCCGCCTTAGTCCGGCCATTTGCCGGTAAGCGTCGATCTGGTCTGTCACCGTATTGGAGGTCACCGCCAAGTCGATATTTTTCTGAACATAAGCCGATTGCACTTCCAAATCCAAAGGTTCGCCCAACCGGTTGGCATCATTCACGTTCAATGTTTGACGGACATTATCCGTCGCATAACGGGCGGCATTCCGGTAATTAGCGATAGCTTCTTCCCGTTTATCCTGCAGTTCCTGCACTTTGGCCAATTCACGATATACGGTCGAAGTCAGGTCGTTTTTTCCCGTTTTCAGGTAAAGAATGAGTGCACGTTCCAAATAATCCTCCGCCCGAACATAATCGCCCTGGTCGGAAAGCTCTTTAGCCAACGCCCTGAACTCATCCGCAACGACCTCATCCGAAGCGTTTTGCTCCATGGCGTCGGTCACTTTTTCCGCAGACCGGTTGATTAATCTTTGTGAGACCGGACTGTCGACATTCTTTTTCGTCTGAGCGCCGGCAACAAAAATAGCCAACATCATCCCTAATAAAAAAATATACTTCATACTACTTTAAATCCGGTACAAAGTAAATACATTTTAGTCATATATTCAAAACAGTACGTTTATTTGAAAAACCTTTTCACCAAGTGAAAACGCTATATCACCCATTTGGCCAAATCCGCTATTCAAAAACGCCTTATTTTTGCCGTCATAAACAATTAAAAATTTAAAATTATGAAATCATTTTATCGTACGGGCAAGATATGCTCTGCCTGCTTCAAAACAACTATCGCATTATTATTCATTCTTGGCTGCCATTTCAATTATTCAAACGCAGCAAGCTCTATCACAGAGGCTTACGAACAAGCCGACGCGTCAACGGATAAGACAGGCACGAAAATTCAGGTAGCCCTGTTATTGGATACATCTAACAGTATGGACGGCTTGATCAATCAGGCAAAATCACGCCTATGGAACATCGTCAACACACTTACTACCTTGCGTTTTAACGGACAGACGCCTGAAATTCAGATTGCGCTATACGAATACGGGAATGACGGTCTTAGGGCTGCCGACGATTATATTCGTTTAGTCGCTCCGTTGACAACCGACCTCGACCTGATTTCGGAGAAACTTTTCGCTCTAACGACAAACGGCGGTTTGGAGTACTGCGGAGCTGTCATCAGAAAAGCAACCCGCGAACTCAAATGGAGCGCCAATGATCAGGATATTCACCTGATATATATCGCAGGCAACGAACCTTTCACACAGGGGAAAATATCTTATAAGGAAGCGATCCGGGATGCGTTGGGAAAAAACATTACTGTCAACACCATACATTGCGGCGACAGAAGCGAAGGTATCAGCGACTTGTGGAAAGATGGAGCCGACATAGGGAAAGGCGAATTTTTCAACATCAACCACAATGTTCGTGTACGTTATATTATAACCCCTTACGATGACCGGATTGACGAATGTAACATCCGTCTGAACAAGACATATATCAGTTACGGCGCTTTGGGTGAATCAAGAAAAGTAAACCAGGCGATGCAAGATAAGAATGCGGCATCCATCTCATCGGCCAATAAAACGGAACGTATCGTCAGCAAGTCGGGTTCAGCCTATAGAAACGCATCATGGGATTTGGTTGACCTTGTTACAGAAAATGAAGATGCACTACGAACGATCAAACAAGCGGATTTGCCGAAGGAATTGCAGGGTAAACCGGAAGCCGAATTAAAAAACTTCATTCACCAAATGCAAGTCGAACGCGTCGCTGTCCAAAAGGAAATCGAATCCTTATCCAAACAAAGACAATCTTATATAGAAGCAGAGATGAAAAAATCAGGCGACGAGGCGGGCGATGACTTAGGCCAAGCCATTAACCGTTCCGTCATGCAAATAGCAGCAACTAAGGGATATAAATAAAAGACGCCAAGGGCAGGGAAAATGTTTCATTTTTCCTGCCCTTGGCATATTGAAATGCGGTGGGGAGAAAGATGGGATTCGAACCCACGACCCTCGGAACCACAATCCGATGCTCTAACCAACTGAGCTACTAACTCCGTATTATTTTTTTAAAAACTTCCTGCAAAATGCGCCGCAAAGATAGCGCTTTTTTCTATAAAAAAAAATTTATTTAAAATTATTTCAGCAATTCAGACTGGGTACGCGGACGTCCCGTCCGCATTGTGCGCGCGAAACGCCCGCGTACCCAGTTTTCGACCATGTTTGGAAAATGAAAATACCTTATCGTTCATTTGATAATAGATCGCTCTAATTCTGCTATTCTTTTCTTAAGCGCTTGATTGTCGCTTTGAAGGGCCTGATTGTCGTTTTGAAGGGTTGCAATCGTATTGCTCTGCGCAGTTATCGTATTGCTCTGCGCTGCTATCGTGCGTTCTTTGTCTTGCAACTCGTATAATATTTCTTCTTCTAATTCCATCTCACGCCTCTTATTAGGGTCTTCCATTGCTTTTCGTAACCGACGGATAATTTCGCGGTACGCTTCCGGGAAAGATTCATCATCTACATCCAAGATATACCTCAAGTTCGTGATAGCGCTCTGGTCAAACACGGAAAGGATTTTTTCAAGTTCGTTACGGCGCCGTTCCTTGAGTTCGTTCATCTGCACTATCCACGATCGATGATGCAGACTTGATACAAATTCGCCGGTGGCAGGGTACTCATCGCCGCTGTAGGTGTCCATTACCTTGTAGTCCACTTTCAATACCGGACACGCCGGTAAATCCATACCGTAGGCAAGAAAATAGATACAATATATCTGACGGGGTTTTTCTACTTCAATAAGTTCCTGCTTATTTTTTTCGCCTTTCTTCTTTTTTTCGACAACTTCTACATAACTGTTGTCAGGATGCTGATAATGAAGTCCTAAATAGCGACGAAATCGTATCAGGTCTGCCAAGTACTTTGCCTTTTGCAGCTCGATACTGATGGTCTTGAATCCTTTTTCCGTCTTCACTTTAGCCGAGAAATCAAACCGGCATACCGTTAAGGGCGGACTTTCTTTTTTGGATCGAGTGACCTCAACGATACGCTCTTGCGCACTGAAGTCTAACTCCTCTATTTGTTCGCCGATAATAGCAGAAAGAAGGAGTCTGGCAACCTTATTGTCTTCGAGCAAGTACTTGAAAACTACGTCGTATATCGGATTTGCTATGTGCATGGCGCTTGATTATTATTTTGACTTCTTCTCTCTGAATTGCGGTGAAAATCTCATTTTTGGCGGCCATCAGCGTGTTGCGCAGCAAGGATATAATGGTCATCGGGCCAACGCCTCCGGGTACGGGGGTTATATAGCTGCACTTTGGCGATACCTCGTTAAACGCGACGTCGCCGGTGAGCTTGTAGCCGCTTTTAGTAACGCTGCTTGGTAAACGGGTGGTGCCTACATCAATAACGACAACGCCTTCTTTTACCATTCCGGCTTTCAGAAATTCGGGCACGCCAAGCGCGACAATAATGATATCGGCGCTTTGGCACATTTCAAAAAGATTGGCCGACCGGCTGTGGCAGATCGTTACCGTACAGTCGCCCGGATAAGACTTTTGCATCATTAGCATAGCTAACGGTTTACCTACGTTGTTGCTTCTGCCTAAAATAACACAGTGTTTGCCTTTAGTCTCTATATTATAACGTTTTAATAATTCGGCTATTCCGGAAGGGGTGGCCGACTTGAAGCAAGGTAAGCCCAGCGACAAACGCCCGATATTGACAGGGTGGAATCCGTCGACGTCTTTCCGGTAATCAATTGCTTCGATAATTTTTTGCGACGAGATATGAGCCGGCAAGGGTAATTGTACGATAAAACCGTCTATCTCGGCGTCATTATTTAACTCGTCAATTTTAGCAAGCAATTTCTGTTCGGTCACATCGTCTTCGAACCGGATGAGCGTGGATTGAAATCCAACTTCCTGACATGTGCGAACTTTATTAGCTACATACGTTTCGCTTGCTCCGTCATGACCTACAAGGACGGCGGCCAAATGAGGAATTTTACCTCCATCTTTTTTCAACCGAACTACCTCTTCGACAATTTCTTCTTTTATCTGTGCTGCAACGACTTTCCCATCGATTAGCTGAAATTCACTTTTTTCCATACAATTCTGCCAATATTGATAACTGAAAACTGATAACTGATAACTGAAAACTGAAAACTGAAAACTGAAAACTAAACTACCTCCTATGCGCCTGCATTTTTTTTACTCCTTTCGAGGTTGAAATCGTATGCATCATTTTGCACATCTCGTCAAACTGTTTGACAAGTTTGTTTACATCCTGAACTTTAGTGCCGCTTCCGTTTGCTATGCGCAGGCGGCGCGATCCGTTCAATATGGCAGGATTACTTCGTTCGTTCGGCGTCATAGACCTGATGATGGACTCGATATTTTTGAAAGCATTGTCATCAATATCAATATTTTTCATCGTTTTCCCTATTCCCGGAATCATAGAGGCGAGGTCTTTGAGGTTGCCCATTTTTTTGATCTGTTGAATCTGTTTCATGAAATCATCGAAGTCAAACTGGTTTTTAGCAATACGTCGTTGAATACGCTTAGCTTCTTCTTCGTCATATTGCTCCTGCGCCTTTTCTACCAACGATACGATGTCGCCCATTCCGAGGATTCGGTCGGCCATACGTTCGGGATGGAAGACGTCAAGCGCTTCCATTTTTTCGCCCGTACCGATGAATTTAATGGGTTTGGTGACTACTGTTCGGATGGATAATGCAGCTCCACCACGTGTATCACCGTCTAATTTTGTCAGCACGACGCCATCGAAATCAAGGCGGTCGTTAAACTCTTTGGCCGTATTAACGGCGTCCTGTCCTGTCATGGCGTCAACGACAAACAATATCTCATCCGGATTGATGGCATCCTTTATCGCTTTGATTTCCTGCATCATCAGCTCATCGATAGCTAAACGCCCTGCGGTATCCACGATAACAAGGTCACGACCGGTTTTCTTGGCTTCGGCTATCGCATGTAACGCGATCTCGACCGGATTTCGGTTGTCCTCTTCGCTGTAAACGGGCACTTTAATTTGTTCACCGAGTATGCGCAGCTGCTCGATAGCCGCCGGGCGGTAAATGTCGCAAGCCGCAAGCAAAGGATTTTTCCCTCTCTTGCTCCGGAGCATGTTGGCTAACTTACCGGAAAATGTCGTCTTACCGGAACCTTGAAGTCCCGACATCAAGATTACAGCCGGAGAGCTTTTCAGGTTGATGTCGGCGAATGAACCTCCCATAAGTTTTGCCAACTCGTCGTGGACGATTTTTACCATTAACTGACTCGGCTTTACCGACTTAAGCACTTGCTGACCTAACGCTTTATCTTTGACGGTATCAGTGAATTGTTTGGCTACTTTAAAGTTAACGTCTGCGTCTAATAACGCGCGGCGTACATCTTTAAGTGTTTCAGCCACATTGATTTCGGTGATTCGTCCTTCACCCTTTAATAACTTGAACGAGCGTTCAAGCCTGTCACTTAAATTCTCAAACATACTTCTCGTAATTTTGCGGCAAAGTTAATGTAAATTAAACAAAATTGCAAATGTACCTCATCTAATTTTATTATTCTTTTTGGTTTTCTCAAAAGAAAAGGTTTACTTTGCAGCAATTTTGTTGAATTTTTATGTGATGGGAGTTTTGATTGTAGGACTATTGACATGTACAGGAGAGCGGTAATAACCGGATTAGGGATTTATTCCTGTCTCGGCAAAAATCTGAATGAAGTCAGGGATTCGTTATATAATGGGAAGTCGGGCATTATATTTGACCCGGCTCGCAAAGCGATGGGCTTTCGTTCGGCTTTGACGGCTCAACTTGATGTCCCTGAGTTGAAAAGCGTTCTGAGCCGTAATCAACGCGTGTTTATGCCGGAACAGGCCAAATATGCGTATGTGGCTACTGCTGAAGCGCTGTCTAATGCCGGAATAGACCAGGATTATTTGGATAAGCACGAAGCAGGAATACTGTACGGTAACGATAGCAGCGCCGAAGCCGTTGTGAAAAGCGTCGATACGATGCGCGAAAAGAAAGATACTACCCTGATCGGTTCGGGCGCCATCTTCCAATCCATGAACTCGACAGTGACGATGAACCTTGCATGTCAGTTCAAACTGAAAGGGATGAATATGACCGTTTCAGCGGCTTGCGCCAGCGGCTCACATGCAATCGGATTAGGGACGTTATTAATACGTAACGGCCTGCAGGACATCATGGTATGTGGCGGAGCACAGGAAGTGAATCCTTTTGCAACAGGCAGTTTTGATGGGATAAGCGCGTTCTCTACCCGTGAGGATGAACCGACAAAAGCCTCCCGACCGTTTGACCGCGACCGGAACGGATTAGTGCCCGGAGGGGGCGCAGCAACCATCATCATCGAAGCGTATGAATCGGCCGTAAAACGCGGCGCTCCCATACTGGCTGAAATAGTAGGGTATGGCTTTTCGTCGAACGGCGATCATATTTCCGTCCCTAATATCGACGGCCCCAAACGTTCGCTATTGATGGCCTTGCGGGAAGCGGAAGTGGATATCTCTCAAATCGGATATGTCAATGCACATGCAACATCAACACCCATCGGCGACCTGAATGAAGCACGCGCTATCCATGCGGTCTTTGGAGATTGTAAACCGGTAGTAACATCCACCAAGTCGCAAACCGGACATGAAATGTGGATGGCAGGTGCAAGCGAAGTGGTCTATTCGATGCTTATGATGAAAAATGATTTTATAGCGCCGAACCTGAACTTCGAGCATCCGGACGAGGCATCCGTCTTCTTAAATATTCCCGCAGAACGAATCGACAATCACTTCGACCTGTTTTTATCCAACTCTTTCGGCTTCGGAGGCACTAATTCGACGGTGGTGGTGAGGGGGGTTAATGCACGAATGAACGAATGCACGAATGGGATGAAGGGGAGAAGAACTAATGAAGAATATCTAAATGATTGAAATCAGGAACGAAGCAATAAAGAATCTTATTCAGCAACGTGAACCGATGATTATGGTTGATGCGTTGTATGATGTAAACGAATCGGAGGCGGATACGGGACTAATGATAGCTAATGAAAACATGTTTTGCAATGATGGTATATTTGCAGAATCGGGACTTATCGAGCATATCGCACAATCAGCTTCGGCTTTTGTTGGATATAAAGCGCTATTAGCTAACAAAACTCCCCCTTTAGGTTTTATCGGGGAAGTGAAAAAATGCAGGGTTCATTTTTTGCCCCGCGTATGCGACGAGTTGCGTACCCATATTAGTTTGATATCCGAAGTGTTGGACGTTTCCCTGTTTGCCGCCGAAACGAAAGTTAGCGGCGAAACAGCCGTTCAGTGTCAGATGAAAATATATATTAAACCGTCATCCTCCTTTCCAAGGAAGACTGAATACTGAAAACAATATGAACGATTATTACAAAATAGAAAGCCGTAACATGGAAGGCGACGATACCTTATTTAACGTAACCTTACTTCAAGATTTTTGCGCTTATGCAGGACATTTCCCAGGGAATCCCGTTTCGCCCGGTGTTTGTAATATCCAGCTGATTAAGGAATGTGCTGAACTGTTGGCGGGCCGAAGATTGTTTCTCGCTTTCATTGAGAAATGCAAGTTCACAGCAGTTCTTACTCCGCCTACGACGTCGCAACTAAAGCTACGCATGAATCTTTGCGTGTCCGATGTATCCGAAAGCTTGACGCCAAATGGACAGTCTCCCGAAGCATACAAAGTTCGCGCCACCCTTTATGACGACACTACATCGTATATCAATTTTAAAGGAGAATTGCTTCCCTACGGAAAGCGACACATTGATTAATTTTTAACACTAAGGAACGTTCCTATTCTATAATTCCTAATTCCTAATTATAATGACTCAGTTTTTTATAACTATATTTCGTTTTTTTCGAAAACACCGGATTTCACTTTATGTGTTGATGGCGCTTTCGTTCATTGGATTTGTGTATTTTGGCTTACGGCTTGACTATGAGGAAAATATTTCCAAATTGCTTCCTTCAACAGATAATACAAAAGCTGAAGGATTGGCTTTTACGGAACTGAAAGTAAGAGAAAAAATCTTTATTCAACTTGTAAAGGTAGACGGTGAAACGGATGTAAATGAACTGATTGAGGCGTGCGACCGGTTGGTTGATTCGCTGTTGGTATATGACGCATCCGACGAGGATGTAGGCGATATCCTGTACCGGATTGACGAGGATGTGAAACAGGAGTTGTTGACGTATGTTTTGGATAATATTCCGGTTTTGCTTGATCCAGTTTTGTACCCCAGGGTTGATTCGCTGATCACACGCGAGGCTGTGTTCAGGCAGATGGAAGACAATCTCGAAAAAGTATCATCTCCCGAAGGGGTAATTTATTACCGTATGATGCGATATGACCCTGTCAATTTGCGCTCAGCGCTAATGCAGGGGACCGACGGCGATATCGCACAAATGCTTGGCGGAAACTATACCTTGTATGGCAATCATTTGTTTTCGTCTGATACGACCGTAGCGTTTGTTTTTATTTCGCCTGATATCGTCGCCTTCGATTCGTGGGGATGCACACGCCTTATGAACAAGTTGCAGCGTTCAATAGAGCATGTGGAAAATGATTTCCCCGGTATTAAAGTAATGTATCATGGGCCGCCTGTACAAAATATGTTCAACTCAAGGCAGATCAAACAGGACTTAGTATTGACGCTGGGTATATCATTATTGCTTTCCTGTTTACTAATCATGGTCTTCTTCCGGAACAAAACGACATTGCCGATGTTGTTGGCGCCTGTCGTCTACGGCGCATTTTTTGCCCTTGCATGTATGTTTTTGTTACAGGGGATGATGTCGTTAATGGCATTAGGCATTGGTGCAGTGGTACTTGGCGTGGCGTTGAGCTATTGTTTGCATGTGATTACTCATTTCAAATACCTGACAGACCCGGAGCGCGTACTTCAGGATCAGGTCAGACCTGTGATTTTAGGCAGTCTGACTACTATAGGCGCTTTTATGGGTCTATTATTTACGCAATCCGCCTTACTTCGCGATTTCGGGTTGTTTGCTTCGTTTGCCATGGTGGGTACAACAATAGCCTGTCTGCTTTTTCTGCCCCATACATTTACAACAGTACGTAATCGGCGCTTTGAGAAGGTTTTTACGGTTCTTGAGAAAATTAACTCCTATCACTTAGACCGTCAATATTGGTTGCTGGCGCTGATTGTCGGATTATTTATAGCCGGATTATTTTTGCAAAAGAAAGTTAATTTCGATACTAACCTGCGTAATATAGGTTATTTCGATCCGGTCGTAACCCGTTCCATGGATTTTTTTGCTGAAAAAACATCTAAAGGTTATGCAACAAGCTATTACGCAGCTACATCCGAAAATCTTGATTCCGCTTTTATCAGTAACATGCGGGTAAGCGCTGTTTGCGATTCTCTTCAATCGATTGGGAAAATCGCTACTTATACGAAATCCTCGACATTTCTATTGCCGAAAAGCGAGCAGGAAAAACGTATAGCCGCATGGTCAACCTATTGGAGCGAAGAACATATCGGCGAATTGAGAAGAAATGTAATAGCTGCAGGCGAAGCCAATAAATTCAGACCTGCCATGTTCGACCCTTTTTTCGACCTGCTTACAAAAACATACGCTCCTTCGTCGATTTACGAATCAGGTATTCTGCCTAAAAGCGTCATAGATAATGTAGTAGAATATTCACAGGGTATGTACCTCGTGTATACGGCAGTTCATTTAGATGCTGAAGACCTGCGGGAGGTGAACGACATATTAGCTTCACAACCGGGAGTGATTGTCTGCGATCCTTTCTACTACACAACGAATATGGTCGAACTGATGCACCAGGATTTCACGACAATACTTGGGATATCCTCCCTGTTTGTATTGTTAGTGTTGTTTGTTTCGCTCCGAAGTATCCCGCTTGCACTGATCGCGTTTCTGCCGATGAGTATGAGTTGGTATATTGTTCTCGGCGTCATGGCGATGTTCGGCTTGCAGTTTAACCTTATCAACATCGTTATCTCTACCTTCATTTTCGGTATCGGTGTAGATTACAGTATTTTTGTGATGGAGGGATTACTGTCGGACGTAAAAAAATACGACCCCAAACTGCTGATGTACCACAAAACAGCGATATTTCTGTCGGCAGTCGTGTTGATAATCAGCATCTCATCGCTGATATTCGCCAAGCATCCGGCACTGTCGTCAATTGGCGTCGCAACGCTTATCGGTATGACCTCTACGATACTCACCTCCTATTCATTAGAGCCGTTCCTGTTCAAACTGCTGATGAAAACACGCTACGGCAACGTCTTACGAAAAAGGTATGGGGGGTAGTTTTCAGTTTTCAGTTTTCAGTTTTCAGTTTAAATGAAGTATGATGTTGTAATTATCGGAGGCGGACTTGGCGGATTACAGTGTGGTTATATCCTGTCAAAGAACGGTTTGAATGTGTGTGTGCTTGAGAAAAATGCGCAATCGGGAGGATGTATCCAGTCTTTTCGTCGTGGGACACATACTTTTGACACAGGATTTCATTATGTAGGCGGATTAGACCCCGGACAACCGTTATACAGGCTATTCGACTACTTCGGACTGCTCGATTTACCTTGGCATCGCATGGACGAAAACGGTTTTGACGAAGTCTTCCTTCACGAAAAATCCTATCTTTTTGCAAATGGTTATGAACGCTTTGCGGATACACTCTCCGGTCATTTTCCCCGTCAACGTGAAAATCTAAGAAAATATGCGGAGTTTTTAAGGAATATATCGGAAAATATTTTCAAAAGTTTTGTCAGCAAAAGTAATGGTGATTTTTACGAAAAGTCGCTTTTTACACAATCGGCTTACAATTATTTATCTTCTACAATAGACGATCCGCTATTACGTCAAGTACTTTCCGGAACTTCTCTAAAAATGGAATTAAATCCGCTGACATTACCACTATATACCTTTGCCCAAATAAACAGTTCATATATACAAAGCTCCTGGCGCTTGAAAGGGGGAGGTTCGCAAATAGCCGAATCTCTGATTAACCATATTGAAGCTAACGGCGGAACAGTGCGTACAAAAGCAAAAGTAACACGCCTCGTGGAAGAAAACAGCAAGATTGTCGCTGCAGAGGTGGCTGGCGCCAAAGGAAGTGCAGGTGCCGGGGAAGAGGCTGACGTAGGGGAAGAGGCTGACGCAGGGGGAAGGGCTGACGCAGGGGAAATGGGGGAAAATGGGGTTAATCGGGGTGTTTCTTGGCCGAGAGGCGAAGTTGAGCGAATAGAGGCGGATTATTTTATTGCCGATATTCACCCGTCTTTGGCGCTATCTTTGATAACCGAAAGTAAAATAATCCGTAACATTTATCGCAAAAGAATTGATAGTCTGGAAAATACATTCGGTATGTTTACGGTTAATATTTCGCTGAAAGAAAACATAGTACCTTATCAAAACAGGAATATTTATGTATATAAAACCGATGATGTATGGCAATTAGCCGATTATAGACCTGAAAATATCAACACCTGTGCATTAGTTTCGTTTCAACCACCGGAAGATGGTTCGTCCTTTACAAAAAATATTGACATTCTCACGCCGATGTACTGGCAAGAGGTTAAGCAATGGGTAGCAACTAACGTCGGACGTCGTGGCGCCGATTATCTATCGTACAAAAATCAAAAAGCGGAGGCAATTATTCGATTGGTATCCAAATATATTCCCGGTTTGAAAGATTTTACCCATCCGATGGATGCCGTTGAACGGATTTATACAAGCACCTCTCTTACCTATCGCAATTATACCGGCTCTCCACAAGGCTCTGTATACGGCATTCGTAAAAATTGTGAACAGTTGATAACCACGTTATTATCACCCCGCACACCCGAACCGAATTTATTTCTTACCGGACAAAACCTTAACCTGCATGGCGTCTTAGGCGTCTCCATAACCTCATTCTTCACTTGCGCCGAAATTATCGGCATGGACGAAGCGGTGAAAGGAATTTTTAATTAGTTGTTTTTTTGAAAAAAAACTTTATCTTTGCAACTTTAATACAACAATTTATTTTTCAGAAAATGGAAATATTAAACAGGATAACCCATCGAAGCGACATTATGAATGGAAAAGCCTGCATTCGCAATGTGAGGGATATAGTAGGGATGATTGTTCATCAAATAGGCGCTGGTCATAGCATTGAAGAAATTCTTGCCGACTATCCATATTTAGAAAAAGAAGATATACTGCAAGCGTTTCGCTATGCTGCATTACGGGTCGAAGAACGTGAAATAGAATAGATTACTATGATTATTGAATTTATTAGATTAAGGACTCGTGAAACGACACGGTCGGCTGTCTGGAACAAAAATCTGGCTATCAACATTATATTTGGATTGTTAATGTTGTATGTGATAGGCAGTTTCATGATGATAGGTTTTTTACTTGACAGGATATTGGAGAACGCTTTCCCCGATAGCGATCCGGTTGAACAAAAATCTGGCTATCAACATTATATTTGGATTGTTAATGTTGTATGTGATAGGCAGTTTCATGATGATAGGTTTTTTACTTGACAGGATATTGGAGAACGCTTTCCCCGATAGCGATCCGGTTACGGTACTCAACGGGGTGTTGCTCTATTATTTCGGGTTGGAACTGCTGATTCGTTTCTTTATGCAACAAACGCCGGCCATGAGTATTACGCCTTTTATGCATCTGCCTGTCAGGCGTTCGTTTCTGATGCATTTCCTGTTAGTGCGCAATATCATTAATCCGCTCAATTACATCTCATTTCTGATGTTCCTTCCGTTTGCTATCCGGGCTGTTTCGGCTTACTATTCCGGTGCGGCGGCTTTCGGGTGGTTATTGACGTTGTTTTTGATGATCGTGGTTGTCATCTATATAAATGTGTACATCAAACGGCAGATGACGGTCAAACCGGTTGTTTCATTAATATGCGGATTAGCTTTTGTCGCACTGATTGTAATGGAAATCTTCGGCGTCTTTTCGATCATGTCATTTTCGACGTCACTTTTTGACGCAATCTTGGTTCAGCCGTTATGGATTTTAGCGCCGGCAGCATTGGCAGCGGGCGTATACTTGCTCAACTATCGTTTCCTGAAAGCCTGTTTCTATCCCGAAGAAATTGACCGCCGGGTCGGAAAGAAGCAAGTGGCGGTTCAAAGTCTTGGATTCATGAACCGCTTCGGGCAAATAGGAGAGTTGATTGGCTTGGAATTGAAACTGATACTTCGCCATAAACGTACTAAGTCAGTACTTTATACTACACCCCTGTTTCTGTTATACGGATTTTTTTATTTTCTTCCTTCCTACGAAGACAGTATAATATGGATGATGTTCATAGGTATTATAATAACAGGTATGACGATGCTTAGCTACGGAAATTTCATCGTTTCATGGGAGAGCAGGTTTTTCGACGGTATTCTGACGCGTGAAGGCAGTATTTTTGATTATTTCCGCGCCAAGTATTACATGTTAGTCTCATTCAGCATCATCAGTTACGTTCTGACCACTCCCTACGCTTTTTTCGGATTGAGGTATTTATGGCTGCAAACAGCCTGTTTCCTGTTTAATATCGGCGTTGGCGCTCTAATCATGCTTTGGTTTGCTAAATACAACCATAAACGGATAGAGCTTGCCCAAGGCTCGGCTTTTAACTGGCAAGGCACAGGCGCTTCACAATTTATCTCCATGCTTCCGGCCATCCTCTTACCCATCCTAATAGCATCCATCTTCAGTTGGGTTGGGTTGGCAAACTGGGGGTTAGGTATATTGGCGTTGTTAGGACTGATTGGCCTTCTTTGCCACAAGTGGATACTCCAAGCGCTCTGCCGCAGTTTTAAACAATCGAAATACGCCATGGCCGAAGGCTTTAGAATTAATTAGGAATTAGGAATTATGAGTTTTAAATTAACTGAAAACTGAAAACTGAAAACTGAAAACTATATATGGTACAGGTAGAAAATTTACAAAAGGAATATGGAGGGGTTATTGTGTTGAACCTTCCCGCCCTGCAAATAAAAAAGGGCGAAATGTTTGGTTTAGTGGGTAATAACGGGGCGGGTAAGACCACGTTTTTCAGGTGTCTGCTCGACCTGATACGTCCGTCGGCGGGTATAGCCCGGTTGAAAGGCGAGCCGGTGCAGGGCAGTGAACAATGGAAAAGCTATACCGGTTCTTACTTGGACGAGGGTTTTCTGATAGATTACCTGACACCGGAGGAATATTTTGATTTCCTCGGCAAGACACACCGGATGTCGAAAGACGATGTAACTGAATTCATCTGCAATATGGTCGTTTTTTTCAACGACGAAATCATAGGAAAGAAAAAATACATCCGCGATTTCTCGAAAGGTAACCAGAAAAAAATCGGCATTGCCGCAGCGATGATGGGCAACCCTGAAATATTGATTTTAGACGAGCCGTTTACTAACCTTGATCCCAGTTCACAACTCAGACTTCGACGCATGTTGTTAGAAATGAACGGAAAGTTGGAAACTACCATGTTGATTTCAAGTCACGACCTGATGCACGTCACCGAAGTATGCTCCCGTATCGTCGCCCTTCATAAAGGGGTTGCCGTCCACGACCTGCAAACCAACGAAAATACACTGCGCGAACTCGAAGTTTTTTTTGCTGTTTAGTATCCGATATTAAAAACCCCACTTGCTAATATTTTGTTGAATAAAAATAAATTGATACTTTTGTACGCTGAACAACTTTCAAATTTCAATTCTCATGAAGTATCTTGACCCAAAGAACGATTTGACATTCAAGTGTGTTTTCGGCGAACACAAGCACCTTTGCATGAGCCTTATCAATAGCATGTTGCCACTACAAAAGCCGATTGTAAGCATCGAGTATCAAACGGGCGAACTGATATCCGAACTGCCCGAAGTATTGCGTCATTCGGTTGTGGATGTGCGCTGTACGGATTCGGATGATCGACAGTTCATTGTTGAGATGCAACTCTATTTTTCAGAATTGTTCCGCCGTCGTGTGCTGCTCAACGCCGCGAAGGCTTATGTGATGCAATTGAAGAAAGCCGACGAGTTCAAACTGCTTCAACCGGTCTATGCCTTGAACTTCGTAAACGATGTGTTTGAGAAATCGAAGGCCATGGAAAACGAGTATTACCATTACTACAAGATTGTCAATATAAAGGATACCGAAAAACAGATTAAAGGACTGGAGTTTCTTTTTGTGGAGTTGCCCAAATTTAAGCCTCAGGGACGCGCCGAAAAGAAACTGCATGAATTGTGGTTACAGTTTCTCACCGAAATCAACGAAAACACAAAGGAAGCCCCTGAGGATTTGTTGAAGAACGAACTGACGTGCGAGGCGCTCGGTTACATGGAACGCGCTGCCTATACGATAGAGCAGTTGTAGGCATACGACC
>Ga0099364_10001764_pt1 | contig 35186 bp, 26 predicted proteins | sample TergutTh196P3_FD_73070 | JGI IMG/M metagenome (GOLD analysis project Ga0099364, IMG submission 73070) | Microcerotermes parvus P3 segment gut microbial communities from Pointe-Noire, Republic of the Congo - Th196 P3 | ecosystem: Host-associated > Arthropoda: Insects > Digestive system > Gut ... | reverse complement strand
TGAAATGAAATGAAATGAAATGAAATGAAATGAAATGAAATGAAATGAAATGAAATGAAATGAAATGAAATGAAATGAAATGAAATGAAATGAAATGAAATGAAATGAAATGAAATGAAATTTATTTTAAAATAAATGAAAATGAAAAAATGGAAATCCAGAACATTAAAGGGTATAATTACCGGTATGATAAATTCAGTTATTCTAAAAAAAATAGGAATAATAATTTGTAGATTAATGGTAGGTATTGGGAGAAAACGTTCTAATTATATTTACAAGGATAAAGATTATTTTAGAGTATCATCATTAGAACTTGTCGCATATGAAATTTATCACAACAATATAGAGGGAAATGTAGCAGAATTAGGAGTGTTTCGTGGCGATTTTGCTAAATTAATTAACGAAGCCTTTCCCGATAGAAAATTATATTTGTTTGATACCTTTGAAGGATTTGATGAAAAGGACAAGGAAGCAGAAATAAAACGAAGTTTTTCAAAAAACATGCATGATTTTTCCAACACCAATGTTTCATTAGTAATGAAAAAAATGAAATGGAAAGAGAATTGTGTTGTTAAAAAAGGTTATTTTCCTGAAACAGCGCAAGGAGTTAATGATAAGTTTGTTTTTGTCAGCATAGATGCTGACTTATATGAACCTATATTCAACGGACTGTCGTATTTTTATCCAAGATTAGAACGTGGCGGGTACATTTTTATCCACGATTATAATGATAGTATTTATATTGGAGCAAAAGAAGCAGTAAAAAAATTTTGTTTGGAAAATAATATACCATATTTTCCATTGAGTGATAATCAAGGAAGTGTCGTTATTATGAAATAAAAATATCATTTATCAAAATAAAAATGAATGTTCTTCATATCGTAAATGTTTTATCAGAAGGAGGGGTTTCCTCAGTTCTGATGGTATTACTTCCTGCTTTAAAAAATTTAAGAGTTAATGTGGAATTATTAATATTAAGCAAAAGTAACACTGAAAGTATCCTTACTTTGGAAAAAAAAGGAGTAATTGTTCATAGTGGAAAATATACAAGTATCTATGACCCAAGAAATATATTTTTGATTCGTTCGTTTATCAAACAAGGGAATTATGATATAATTCATACGCATTTGTTTCCAACACAACATTTTGTTGCAATAGCAAAAATAATTACAAAAAGTACTGCAAAGTACATAACAACAGAACACGGTAGTTATAACAAACGTAGAGATAAGATAATGTTTCGTCCCATCGAAAAAATGGTATATAAATCTTATGATCAAATTATACCATGTAGTAATGATTCGGCGACTAATCTTGTAAAGTGGCTAAAATTAAAAAAGTATCCAAAAATTAAAACCATACCAAACGGTATTAATTTTCAAAAATTTAAACATGTTACTAGGTACACTAAGCGAGAATTAAATTTGCCAGATAATACTAAAGTCTTAATTATGGTTGCTCGTTTTTTCGATGCTAAAGATCATAAAACAGTTGTTAGATCTGTTGCATTTATTGATAAGAATATTCATGTTTTATTCTGTGGTTCCGGAGAAAACGGTATTAATGAATGTAGGGATTTAGCACGTACATTAGCCGTGCACGAGCAGGTACATTTTTTGGGTGCCAGATCTGATATTCCGGAACTATTAAAAAGCAGCGATATTGGCATTTTATCTTCTTTTAATGAGGGTTTTCCTATAAGTTTATTAGAATATATGGCAGCCGGGCTTCCTGTTGTTTGTAGCGATGTTGATGGCTCACGCGAATTAGCTCAAAACTGCGGTGTTTTATTTCCGGTTGGCGATTATGTATGTTTAGCAAAAGAAATTACTAAACTTTTGGAAAATGAAAAATATTATAACGAGATTGCACAAAAATGTTATGATAGAGTGCAAAATTTCAGCGAAGACAAAATGGTTAAAAATTATCAATCACTTTATAAAGAGTTATTATGCAAAACGAATTAGTTTCTATCATCACTCCCATGTACAATGCTTCGTGTTTTGTGGCACAAAGCATTGAATCTGTTTTAGCACAGACATATCCTCATTGGGAAATGCTTATTGTAAACGATGGCAGCAAAGACAATTCTGCTGAAATTGTACTGACGTATGCAAAAAAAGATTTTCGTATTAAATTGATAAATCAAGTCAACGCCGGTTCAGCAGCTGCGAGAAATAATGCATTGAGGAATGTTTCAGGCAAATATATATGCTTTTTAGATTCAGATGATCTTTGGACTCCTTACCTTTTAGAAGAACAACTGAAATTTATGCATGCGACAAAGGCAATGGTTGTAACGGCATCGTACGACATGATAGATGAAGCTGGAAAAAAATGCTTAAATCCATACATTGTGCCTAAATCAATAAAAAAAACTAATTTACTAAAAATAAATTCCATGTCATGTTTGACCACAATCTATAATGCAGAGGCATTAGGTGTAACTTTTTTTAAGGAAAACCTGAAAAGTTTTAGAGATGATTTGAATTATTGGATAGATATCTTGGAAAAAGCAAAAATAGCATTTGGCAATCCTAGAGTATTGGCATCTTACCGTGTCTTCCAAAATTCAACAACCGGAAACAAGCGAAAAATAGTTTTTCCTCATTTTATGTTTCTATATACTGAACTGAAATTGGGCTTTTTAAGAAGTCTTTATTATACATTTATCTGGGCGATCCACGGAATACTAAAGTATAGAAAAAACATTTTATAAAAATTTAATAATCATGGATATAATTATAGGCGCTGGTATTTCGGGACTATCCTTTGCCAATTTTACTAAGAATAACTACATTATCCTTGAGGCTGATTCCAAAATTGGAGGATATTGTAAAACCATTAAACAAGATGGTTTTACGTGGGATTATTCAGGACATTTTTTTCATTTCCAAAATAAATGGTTGGAGGAGTACATCTGCAAAGGTATAGATCCGTCTACTATTCTTAAATGTGAAAAACACTCACAAATAAGATATAAGGACAGATATATAGATTTTCCTTTTCAAAAAAACATTCATCAGTTGGAGCAGCAGGAGTTTATTGATTGTTTGTATGATTTGTTTGCAACACCCAAAACTAATTTTGCAACATTTAAACAAATGCTATATGTTAAGTTCGGAAAATCTATTGCAGAGAAATTTTTAATTCCCTACAATGAAAAATTGTATGCTTGCAATTTAGATTTTTTAGATGTTGACGCTATGGGACGTTTTTTTCCGTATGCCGACAAAGAGGATATTGTTCTAAATTTCAAGAAAAATGACAATAATTCTTATAACAGTTATTTCACATATCCAAGAGATGGCGCATTTGAGTATGTAAACTCTCTATTTTATAGAATTGACAAAAGCAAATTGTCGTTAAACGAAAGTGTTCTTTCGATTGATATTGAGAAAAAAATAATTCGAACAAACAAACGAGAATTAGCATACGATAGTATTATATCTACAATGCCTTTTCCACAGTTGTTGAATATATGCCAAGTTCCCTATAATAAATCAATATATTCGTGGAATAAAGTACTTGTATTCAACATGGGTTTTGACAAAAAAGGAGAAGATAAAATCAATAATTGGATATATTTTCCGAACAAAGAAATTTGTTTCTATAGGATTGGTTACTACGATAATATTTTTTCAGATAAACAAATGTCTTTATATGTTGAGTTAGGCTTTGATAAAAATGAGAACAATATTGATGTCGAATATCATAGACAAAAGGTTTTAGACGACTTGAAAAAGGTTGGTGTGATTACTGATCAGCATTTGATTTCCTTGCATTATGTTATCATGGACCCTGCGTATGTTCATGTTACAAAAGCGTCTATAAACGACGTGAAAAAACAAAAAAAAATATTGGCAAAAAGTAATATATTTTCTATTGGACGCTACGGTAGTTGGCAGTATTGTTCAATAGAAGATAATATGCTAGAAGCCTATAATTTATGCAAACAATTTGAGTAATAGGAAGTTTTAACTTTATTTTCAACAATGAACATTACCCTCATAGGCGCCTCCGGTTTCGTCGGCACACGCCTAATTGAACTGCTTAAACAAACCGGCAATTACCAATTAACAAACATAGACAAAAACAACAGCCCTGTTCATCCCAAAATCACGACCATTGCTGATGTTCGTGATAAAGAGCGCTTAAAAGTTTTGCTACAGGGACAAGACATAGTTGTTTTGCTTGCCGCCGAGCATCGCGATGACGTGTCGCCCACGTCTCTTTATTATGACGTAAACGTGGAAGGTACGCGTAATGTGCTGGACGCAATGGATATTTGCGGAATAAATAAAATTATTTTTACAAGTTCGGTGGCTGTATATGGGTTAAATAAGGACAATCCTGACGAAGAACACCCTGCCGACCCGTTCAATCACTACGGAAAAAGTAAATGGCAGGCAGAGGAGGTTTTACGTGAGTGGTATAACAAAGACAGCGAACAGCGAAAACTGACGATAATCCGTCCTTCTGTCATTTTCGGAGAACGTAACAGGGGCAATGTTTATAATTTGCTCAAACAAATATCTTCAGGTCGTTTTTTGAAAGTAGGTTCGTGCAACAACAAAAAATCAATGGCATACGTAGGAAATGTAGTTGCATTAATATCACATTTCATTGAAAATGCGCAAGGCTACAGCGTGTACAACTACATAGACAAGCCCGACTTGACAATGAATAAATTGGTTGATGTAGTGGGAAAATCATTAGGACGGAAAATTCCGTCAATAAAAATTCCGTATTTCTTGGGAATGATGGGAGGTTATTGCTTTGATTTGCTGGCAATAATAACAAGGAAAAAATTGCCTGTAAGCAGTGTTCGTGTGAAAAAATTTTGTGCTACCACTCAATTTGATGCTACAAAGGTTTTTGCTTCTGGTTTTAAGCCTGTTTGTAATTTATCAGAAGGTTTGGATAGAACAATAAAATTTGAGTTTGTGAGTGAGAAAATTGATGATTTAGTTTTTGTTTCGGAGTAGAAATTCCATAAGCCATTCGTACATACCGTTTGGACTTTAAAGGAATGAGGTAATAGTTGTTGCGGTTGCAAGCGGCAAGGGATGAATGAAATTGTCCCTCACATAGGGACATTTGCCTTAAAATAAGCACACGCATAGGGAGTTTTTGCAATGTTTCTAAATAATGACATGATAATGAATACATTGTACCAATCATTTGAAGATAGAATAGGTAAAACAACTTTAGGTTTTAAGCGTTATCTATATCCAACAATAAACTGGAACAACAGAATGTTCGGTATAGTTGGTCCGCGTGGAGTTGGCAAAACAACGCTCGTCTTGCAGCATATCAAAGAAAATCACAGTGTTTCCGATACTTTATACATTTCGATGGACGATTTGTATTTTGCCGGTCACTCGTTGCTCGAAACGGCAGAGAATTTTTACAAGGATGGCGGCAAACATCTCTTTATAGACGAAATACATAAATATCCGCTATGGTCAAAAACTTTGAAAAATCTTTACGACAACTATCCTGATTTGCGTGTAGTTTTTACAGGTTCGTCGGTATTGGATATTTTGAAAGGTAGCGCCGATTTGAGCAGAAGGGCATTGCTTCTGCATCTGCAAGGCTTGTCGTTTCGCGAATATTTACAGTTTTTTCAAGGGATTACGGTTCCTGTCTTATCGTTAAACGAAATTCTTTCACATAAGAACAATGATTTGAAATCTGTCATCGGTTTTCCGATAAAGTTTTTCAAGGAATATTTGCAAAAAGGATACTATCCGTTTGGAAACAACGAAGATTATATGGCTCATTTGAGGCAAATCGTTATTCAAACAATGGAATCTGATATTCCTGTGTACGCTAATATGAATGTCTCAACCGGCAGAAAACTTTTGAAACTTTTGACAATTATTGCCGACAGCGTACCATTTAAGCCCAATTTTACCGGACTGTCGAAATTAATAGAGGCAAGCAAAAACAGTATTTCCGATTACTTTTACTATATCGAAAAAGCGGGAATGATAGCCCAACTCCGCGAAAAAACCGCAAGTTATTTCGTAGTTGGCAAAGTAGAAAAAGTTTATTTGGATAATACTAATCTTGCTTTTTGTTTGTCAGAAAAAGCTCCTGATGTTGGGAATCTTCGCGAAACATTATTTTTCAACCAAATGCGGGTAAATAATAAAGTTTACCGTTCTGAAAAAGGCGATTTTAACATCGAAAATATGACTTTTGAAGTTGGCGGTAAAAATAAAACTCAAAAACAAATTGAAGGTTTGAAAAACGCTTATATCGTGAAGGACGACATTGAATACGGTTATAAAAATGTAATTCCTTTGTGGGCTTTTGGATTGAATTATTAAGAAATATAAGGCTCTTTCGATAGAAAGTATGTGAGGTGCAGAGAAAACCTCTGTGACCCTCTGTGTCTACTTCTCGTATCTCCGTGTAAAAAAAAATAAATCACCATGAAAAGACGATTACCAATAAGCATCCAGAGTTTTGAGAAACTCCGCAGAGGCGGTTATCTTTACGCAGACAAAACTGCTGTAATTCATAAACTTATAAGCGATATTGAGGGCGCTTTTTTTCTATCGCGTCCGCGTCGTTTCGGAAAATCGCTGCTTTGCTCAACTCTTGCTTCAATTTTTGAAGGCAAACGCGAATTGTTTGGCGACATTGCCGGACGACCTGCCCTTGCTATAAATTCGCTTGATTGGGAATGGAAAAAGTATCCGGTAATACATATTTCTTTAAATGTAGGAAACTACACCGAGGGAGTAACTAACCTTAAGTTGATATTGGGAAATATTTTAGAAAATAATGCTTCTAATTTGGAACTTGGTCTTCGCGGAACTTTGGTTTCTAATCAACTCGAAAATCTTATAATGGACGCATATCGCAAATACGGCGAAAGAGTAGTAGTAATCATTGATGAATACGACAAGCCACTTTTAAGCACCATTGATTTTCCGGATATTCACGTAAAAATGAGAGACGAATTAAAAGGTTTTTACGGTGTTTTGAAATCTTCCGACGAATATTTGAAATTTGTATTTTTAACCGGCGTTACAAAATTTTCTCATGTCAGCGTGTTTTCCGATTTGAATCACCTTATTGATTTAACACTTATGCCTGAATATGCTGATATATGCGGGATTACACAGGAAGAACTGGAACAAAATTTTGATGTTGAAATTGATAATATTTTGCAAGATACAGGACATACACGCCAAGCGTATTTTGATGAATTGCGACGATATTACAATGGATACAGGTTTTCTAAAAAGGAACTAAAAATTTACAATCCTTTTGGCTTGCTCAAGCATTTCAATAATAATGGCGAATTTTTGACATACTGGTATGAAAGCGGCACTCCTACTTTTTTGGTAAAACTTATTGTAAACAAAAACGTTAATATCCTTGATTTGAATAATTTGATAGTCAGTTATTCTGATTTCAGCAAATTTGACATTGAAACAATGGAAGCGGCGCCGTTATTATATCAAACCGGTTATCTGACCGTTTCAGAATACAAAGCCGAAGATAATCTATTTGTACTTGATTATCCTAACGAAGAGGTTCGTTCTTGTTTTGCACAATCATTGCTAAAACATTACGCTAATGCTCCCGAAGGCAATTTCCGCGCTTTATGCACAACTTTACCACTTGCCCTGTCCAATGGCGATATTGATGCAGCAATGAACACATTGAAAGCATTTTTTGCTTCTATACCCTACGACATCATCAAAGAATGCGAAAATTATTACGAAACAGCCATACATCTGATTTTCACTATGCTTGGTCTAAATTCCCGTCCGGAGGTTCGTATTGCCAACGGACGAATTGATACGATAGTTGAAACTAAGCATAATGTATACTGTTTTGAGTTTAAACTGACCGGCAGCGCCAAAGCAGCTCTCGCGCAGATAGACAAAAAGGAATACATGACGCCATGGACAGGCAGCGGCAAAAAACTGTTTAAAATTGGCGTTCAAATAGATAAGAAAAAGCGTAATATAGGCGCTTATAAATTGAAAGTTGAAAATTGAAAATTGCGATGTGTGTAGAGAAGCACGGTATAAAATGAAAAAAATATTTGTTTCAGGTTGTTACGACATGCTGCACAGCGGTCATGTGGCGTTCTTTGAGGAGGCGTCGCGGTTAGGCGATTTGTATGTTGGCATTGGCTCTGACAGTACTGTTTTTGCGCTCAAAGGACGTAAGACCATCAATACCGAACAGGAACGACTGTATATGGTCAAGTCGCTCAAGGCGGTAAAAGAGGCTTTTGTGAACACCGGCAGCGGACTTCTAGATTTTGAGGAGGAAGTTAAGCGATTAAAACCCGATGTGTTTTTTGTGAACGAAGATGGCGCAAGTCCCGACAAAGAACGTTTTTGTTATGAGCAAGGTGTTGAATATGTAGTAAGTAAGCGTATTCCGCACGGACAATTACCCGCGCGCTCTACGACGTCGCTCAGACAAGAGTGCAAAATTCCGTATCGCATTGACCTTGCGGGTGGTTGGCTCGACCAGCCATACGTTTCAAAGCATTATGCAGGTCCGGTTATTACGATTTGCATTGAGCCTGATTATGAGTTCAATGACCGTAGCGGGATGGCAACAAGTTCGCGAAAAAAAGCCATAGAAATGTGGCAGACCGAAATACCGATGGGAGATAAAATACAGTTGGCAAAAACGCTGTTTTGTTTCGAAAATCCTCCCGGAACGTCTGTTATCAGCGGCTCACAAGACGCGTTAGGTATTGTTATGCCCGGATTAAATCGCCTTGACTACGACAATGATTATTGGCCCCAAAAAGTAACTACAGTCCTTGATGAAGACATTTTAACATGGATTGAAAATCATCTGTACCTAATTCCGCTTCAGCCTCGCAAAGTCGGGTATGATGTGTTGGCAAATACAAACATCAACGAAACTAATGCCCAGAAATTAAGCATTGCAGCCAATGATACATGGAACACAATTTTGAACAAAGATATTGAAAACTTTGCGACAGCCTTTAGTGCTTCTTTTGAGGCGCAAATTACCATGTTTCCGAATATGGTGGACAATGTTATTTTACGTTCTTTGGAAAAGTATAAAAAGGAGGCTTTAGGGTGGAAACTCTCTGGCGCCGGCGGCGGCGGATATTTTATTTTAGTTGCCAAAGAACCACATTTGCGCACTGGAATGAAAATAAAAATACGAAAATAATAATTTAATAATAACTAAAATGAAGGCAAATTTTTTAATAATTATTATAACTATTTTCATTACAATATCTTGTAAACCACGAAAGGAATCAATGTCTGACCTTATAAAAAACAGATTAGACCTTTCTGTTCAACATTACTTGCTGATGGCAGAGTCGTTGATAGATAGACCCGATAGGCTTCCGCGCACGTTCATTGACGGAGAATTAGTAACAAGTAATTCAAGATGGTGGTGTAGCGGTTTTGTACCCGGTTCGCTATGGTATCTGTACGAACACAGCGGGTCGTTGGCGTTGTTGGATTATGCACGAAACTATACTGCAAGGGTGGAGGAACAAAAACATACCACGAGTACGCATGATTTAGGTTTTATGCTTTATTGCAGTTTCGGGAACGGAATAAGAATTACCGGAGATACGGCGTATAAAAGCGTATTGCTTACCGGAGCCGAATCACTGATAAGCAGGTTTAATCCCACAGTAGGCTGTATCAGGTCATGGGACCATAATAGTCATAGATGGCAGTTTCCGGTAATAATAGACAATATGATGAATCTGGAATTTCTGTTTTGGGCTTCTAAAGTTACCGGCGACCCAAAGTATTACGACATCTGTGTTTCTCATGCCGATGTGTCAATGAAACACTTTTTTCGTTCCGATTACAGCGCCTATCATGTAGTTTCGTTTATACCCGAAACAGGAGAAGTTGAGGTCAAGAATACGCATCAAGGATATTCTGACGATTCGGCTTGGTCGCGAGGACAAGCATGGGCATTTTACGGCTATACGGTCATGTACAGGGAAACAAAAGACCCTAAATATTTGGACTTAGCAAAAAAATCTGTCGACTTTATGATTAACCATCCTAACATGCCGTCAGATAAAATTCCTTATTGGGATTTTGACGCTCCCGACATACCTAACACATTTCGTGATGCATCGGCAGCGGCAATCATGGCTTCAGCTCTGATTGAAATAAGCGGTTATGTTGACCCAGTATTGACGAAAAGATATTTGGATGTTGCCGAAATACAATTACGTACACTTTCGTCACCCGAATATTTTGCAGAAACAGGCACAAACGGCAATTTTATTATAAAGCACGGAGTAGGCTCTGTTCCGGGTAATTCGGAAGTAGACGTCCCACTTACTTATGCCGATTATTATTACATTGAGGCGTTATTGCGTTTTCAAGCGTTAAAATAGAATGTCAATCGACTTCGATTCCTATTTTTTTCATTAATATTGAAGCATTCAGGCTTTTGCAAATACCTTTGTGTAGTTTATAATCGAAAGACATTTTGTCGTTGTCTATCTGTACGTCGAAATGCGAATTGCTAATGTTTTCGGGTAATTCATGTTCTAATTCTCCCAAAGTCAAATCATGTGTGGCAATTATGCCTGACGTTTTTAATTTGGCTAATTGTTTTATTAATGCCATAGAGCCGATTTGACGGTCATGAGAATTTGTACCACGAAGAACTTCATCTAAAAGGAAAAATATGTTTTCTCCATCTTTAACGCTGTCTATCAATTGTTTAAGGCGTTGTATTTCGGCGTAGAACGATGATGTTTGTTCTTCAAGATTATCTGCTATACGCATGTAAGTGAATAACTTACAATTTGTGACGATGAATCTGCTTGCACATACAGGCGCACCGGCAAGAGCCAGTACTGTATTTACGCCGATGCTTCTTTCAAATGTGCTTTTGCCCGACATATTTGAGCCGGTAACGACAGCTATTTTTCCTGCTCCTATGAGCGAAAAATCATTGCACATCCGCCTATTTTCTACAATAAGCGGATGTCCGATATTTTTGGCTTCGAGATGAAAATAGTCATCATGAATTTCAGGCGTTGTCCACGTTGGATTATTGTAAAATAGATTTGCAAAACTTGACAATGCCTCAAATTTAGCTAATTCTTCAAACCATTCAGGCAATTTTTGTCCTTCGCCGGTACGCCATCGCTCCAACCACACTAAATGTTTATAATCGAAAAAAAACAGAATATTAATCGGGATATATGCCGTATTTAAGCGATAGTCCAATTTTTGTATTCTATTTTGTAATGCCTTTATTTGTTTCAAAGCATTGTTTTTTAAAAAACAATCACGAATCGAAATAAGATATGGCGAATAAAATTTAGCTGTATATACCAGTTCTATCAACTCAGTATAAACGCTAACAAATTCTACTTTTTGAGATACCATTTGGTGGAGGGAATTAACTTTTTTATACAACGTTCCATACATTATAAAATGTACGCTTAGTGGTAGCCACACAATTCCGGATGGAATATAGCCAACTATAGTCATAATTATAACAGTCAGCGTAAGCCACGGTAGTATTTGTATTATTCGATTATTAGATATTTCAGTATTATTGTGTAGCCATTTTATAAAATGAGGCAGTTCTTTTGCTATATTTTTATGTTTCAGTCCAATAGCTTGCATTTTCTGTCGCATTTCTACCATGTCGGAAAGTTCTCTTACGGCTTCCTGTCTGGCTTTTATTTCGGAAGTTTCTGCCGACTTGCTTAACCATTCGGCAAGTTTGTCGCTACCCGACGGGCTTGTTGTACGATTCAAATAACGAAACAATGAGTGGTTGCCAAAAATATCCAAATCGGAAGTATAAAAATGCTTTGTGTTTGAATACTGACAGCCTGACGAATAAGCAGAAAAATCGCCTTCAAGACAATTAAGTTCTTGTTGATTGATAATTTTCAAACGTTCTTTTTGTTGTTGCAATTCGATATTTGTAAGATGCTTTTTCAAAACCACGCCAAAACCTGCAAATAGCGCAACGCCAACGATAATGCTCAACCACGTCGAAAACGGATATAAAATAGCTACGCACGTAATAGCAGAAACTATTAACGCCAATCGTAGCCACGTGTAACGGTTATTTTGCCGTTCGCAGACATTTTCTTCATTAACAAAGTGTTGAACACGATTTTTATAAAAATTGTAAATCAACTGATTATTCATTTTACGAGTTTAAATTTTTTGCAAAGGTACGAACTTTTTTTCAAAAAAAAAAATTTTGTGCATGTCTATCGCAATTTTTTTGATTTATTAAATTTTCATGAAGTACGCAATATGTTGTTTTAGCTTGTTTTTGTCGTTTTTGCTATTTGCATCCGACAACAACTATTCTTCGGTTATGTCATCCGGCGACTGGTTTAAGATTTCGGTCGAACACGATGGTATTTATCGTATAACTTATTCAGAATTAGTTAATTTAGGAATTTTCGACCCTGAAAATGTTCGTATTTACGGACTTGGAGGGTCTATGTTGCCTGAAATGGCTGACGAAAATTCAAGTCAGGATTTGAGAGAAATTCCTTTGTGGATGCACACTAACGATGGCGTTTTTAAATCGGGCGACTATATTCTTTTTTATGGACAAGCGCCAACTGTGTGGCAATATAATGCTGAAAATAAAACTTTTGAACATTTTGTGCATCTTTGGGATACTAAAACATATTACTTCATAACCTCAAAAGCGGGCGGTAAAAGAATTTCTACAGAAACTCCGCCAACTACAAATATTACTAATACGGTTACATGTTTTGATGAACGACAATTTCATGAAATGGAAATGACAAATTTGTTACGATCGGGCAGACATTGGTACGGGGAAAATTTTTTTGGAGACCAAAACGCAGTTCAACGATTTAATTTCACGATACCTGATATTGTTTACGGAGAGTCGGCTACAATTAATATTGCATTTATGGCAAGAGCCAATTCTTCGGCGGCGCAACTTCAGGTCAGGCACAATCATGAAGTTATTGCCACACACTCGTTGCCGGAGAATCTTAAAGATCATGATGCTACTGCGACTTCGTTCAACACTTTGCCATTTTATCCGGTTTCGGGCAACGTGCCCATTGAACTGAGTTTTATTAGAAACGGAGTGCAAAATGCAGGCGGATGGTTGGATTTTATCAGATTGTTTGTTCGCAGAAAGCTCAATATGTCTACATCACAAATATTTTTCAGAGATACGCGAACGGTTGGAACTAATCAAACATCAAGCTTTCAAATTACAGGCAGCAGTTCAAATATTCACGTTTGGGATATTTCTGATGTTCACAACGTAAAACGTATGCAAACGTCGCTTTCTGGCTCTACGCTTTCATTTTCTGCTCACACCGATAATCTGCGCGAATTTGTTGCTTTTGATGCGACTTCAGGTTTACTTCGTCCCAATTTTCCTCAAAACAACGGTAGAACGGAAAATCAAAACTTGCGTGGAATTGAAAATGTTGATATGATAATTGTAACTCATCCCAATTTTTTAGAAGCTTCTCGTGATTTGGCTGCTTTGCACATCCAAAGGGACGGGCTAGCGGTAGCGGTGGTTACGACACAACAAATTTACAACGAATTTTCTTCGGGAATGCAAGACCCCGCTGCAATACGTAATTTTTCAAAATTTGTGTATGAAAAACCATCTGCCGTTAAATTAAAATATTTGCTACTTATGGGAGCCGGCTCGTATGATAACAGGTCAGTGATGATTAGCGCTGCAACAAATCCAAATTTTGTTGTTACATATCAGTCTGATGATTCTTTGCATGGCATAAATTCTTATGTTTCAGATGATTATTTTGGAATACTTGACGATAATGAACATATTGAAACAGGGAAACTTTCTATTGGAGTTGGGCGAATACCGGTTAGAACAGCGCAACAGGCACGAGATGTTGTAGAAAAAACACGACGCTATATGGATGCGATGATAACCGGTGATTGGCAAAATGTGATTGGTTTGCTTGCCGAAGACGGAGACAGCAACAACTTTACAAAACATGCAGAGGAACTTGCCGAATATATAAGTGATAATCACCCGCAATGCAGGGTCGAAAAATTATATTTAGATGCATTTCCACGTATAGCTACCGTCGATGGACATCGTTATCCGGAACTTGAGACACAACTTTTAAGTCTCTTCGACAATGGAAGCTTATTGATTAATTACATCGGACATGGCAACACCACAGGACTTACGTCGGGTAGAGTGCTCAACAACACAAATATACTCCAACTTCAAAACAGGCTGTATCCGATTTTTGTTGCGGCTACTTGCGACTTTGGACGCTATGATGGCGTATCTGTTTCGGGTAGCGAAAATATGATGCTTAGCGCTAACGGTGGAAGTATTGCAGTAGTTTCGAGTTCAAGATTGGTGTATTCTATGGAGAATTTAGACTTTAATCTGAATTTTATTCAGGAGTTGCTTACCCGTTTTGAAGCCAACGACAACGAACAAAATCGCTTAGGAGACATTTTGCGACGAGCTAAAAACGCTACTAAAACCGATTCGCACAATGAAAGAATGAACAAATTGTGTTTCGCGTTAATAGGCAATCCTGCTCTCAAACCGCTTATTCCTGAAATGAAAATTAAGACATTGACAATTAATGATATATCAGCTTGCATGATATTAGAATTAGATACTTTGAAAGCGAACGGATTTGTTACCGTAAAAGGAGCCATTATCGACAAACAAAACAACATCCATTCAGGATTTAACGGCGTTCTGCATTTTGCGCTTTTTGACAAGCCACACGAACGAAAAACTTTTGACCACAACAACGACGGCGTTATTATGAATTTTACCACTCAAACATCAACGTTATTCAAAGGTAAAGCAGCCGTAACAGATGGCTTATTTGAAGTTTCGTTTATACTGCCTCGAAATATTAATCATCAGTATGGATTCGGAAAATTCACATATTTTGCTATTTCAAATGATGGTAAAAACGCGGCAGCCGGCTCGTACAGAGAAATAATTGTGGGCGGTTCTATGCAAGGAACTGAAAACGAAAAAGGTCCACAAATATATTTGTTTATGAACGATACGTATTTCAGAAGCGGTGGAATTACCGACCAAAATCCGAGATTATTAGCATTTTTACAAGACGAAAAAGGAATTAATACATCTGACGAAAGTATAGGACACAATATTACCGCCGTTTTGAACAACGACTATTCTAATGCGTTTGTGTTGAACAGATATTATGAGGCGGATTTAGGTTACCACAACCGAGGCATTGTGTCGTACCGGTTTACAAATTTACCGCAAGGCAATTACGAACTGACGTTTACTGCATGGAATTTGGATAATATTCCATCACAAAAAAACATTTTGTTTCGTGTTGCAAGTTCATCAACGCTAAAAATAGACAATCTTTTTAATTATCCTAATCCATTTACAGATAACACGCGGATTTACTTCGAGTTCAACATGCCATTTGCACAAATGCAGATTGAATTGCAGATTTACGATATAACCGGTCGTTTGTTGCGCTCAATGAAACAATCGTATACTACTGAAGGTTATACTTCAGGCGATTTTGAATGGGACGGAAGAGATTCAAATGGAAATCGAATGTACAGGGGAGTTTATCCGTATCGTGTAATATTAAGCTCAGATAAGGGGGAAATGGTGCTTAGGAGTTCGAGAATGACTATTTGGTAGAAATAAAAACTAATGAATAAAATGACAATGATAAGAATATTGTGTAAAAATATATTTCTTGTGGCGACACTGTTTGCATGTTGCAACACCGAACCAAATGTTTATGTGGCAGGATGGGAAGATACCGGAACTGGCAGGATTGCCAAACTTTGGAAGAACGGAGTAGCACAAAAAATTTCTAACAGAAAAGGTCAAGATGTGGTTGCTCTTTGTGTTTTTGTATCGGCAAAAAAAGATGTATACATGGTTGGTTATGATGCAAAATCTTTTGGGTCTGTTGCTAAATTATGGAAAAACGGTGTAGAGCAAAGTTTAGCCGATGGAAGATACCTTTCGGAAGCAAATTCCGTATATGTTGCGAACAACAATGTATATGTTGCGGGACGAGAAACTAACATATCCAAATTTTGGATAAATGCTACAGCAAAGAACCTAACAGATGGTAGTTACAGCGCTTGCGCGCTTTCTATTTTTGTTTCTGGAAATGATGTATATATTGCAGGACGAGAGCAAAATGCACAAAAAAATCATGTCGCCAAACTTTGGAAAAATGGAATAGAGCAGAGCCTTACAGACGGAACTTATAACGCTTCAGCACGTTCGGTTTTTGTTTATAAAAACGACACATATATTGCCGGGTATGAAGAAAATGCACGCGGACGCAGTGTTGCCATACTATGGAAAAATGGAATAGCACAAAGCCTGTCTGACGGAAATTACAATGCAAAAGCCAACTCTCTTTATGTGTCGGATGGAAATGTATATGTTGTTGGATATGGACACACAGCACAAAGAAGAGGCATTGCTAAACTTTGGGAAAATGGAGTTGAGAAAGACCTTACACATGGAACATACGAGGCTGAGGCATATTCCGTTTATGTTTTAGACAATGATGTTTACGTTGCTGGAACAGAAAAAAATGATTTTGGAGTTTTTGTTGCCAAACTTTGGGTAAACGGTGTATCACAAGACTTTTCTGGAGGCGAGAGAGACGCTAAGGCTTTTTCTGTTTATGTAAAATGAATTGAAAATTTAGGTAACAATTTATAAAAATTTAATAAAAAATAGTTTATATGAAAAAATTAAAAAATTTATGCGGAGTTTTGTTGACTTCCATTTTGCTCCCGTTAGGTATTAATGCTCAAGATGAAGAAGTTTCAACGTTATTTAGAGGATATAAAAGGTATGATACAGACTATTACGTTGCCTTGGAAACTAAATTTTCACAATTGGACAAAGATTTAGGATTACATCTTGGCGGAAAAATAGGGGTTATTTTTAACAATACTTTTTCTATAAGTGGAGCGGGATATGGATTGTTGCCAACAGCAAAAATATCTTTTGAGTGTCCAATTCAGGGGCATGAAACTGAAAAAAGTAATAACTATTGGTCAGGTGGTTATGGTGGTTTGTTTTTTGAGTATATTAACTCTCCAAACAGATTGCTTCACTTTACAGCTAATACTTTTATAGGCTGCGGGCGTGTAACTTACAAAAATTTAAATAATTTTTTTGGAAACCAAAATGAGTATTTTTCAAAAAAAAGAGACTTTGAACATCCATCAAGTATTATTTTAATTTTAGAACCCGGACTTACTGCAGAATTGAATATGACCAAATTTTTCAAAATGTCTATAGGAATTAGTTATCGTTACGCACCTAACTTCAAGCTTATGTACGAAGAAAAGCTTGTGCCAAATACGTTTTTTAATGGTTATTCAATTAATTTGGTTTTCAAATTTGGTTGATAAAAAAGCGACAGCTAATGAAAGTTACGAAAAAATCAATATAATAAATCGTTTATATGAAAAAATGTAAAAATCTGATAAAAAAAAACAAAAATAAATCTCGCAGGATTTCATTTGCTTGTGTCACTATTTTGTTTCTTTTAAGTGTATCATGCGGTTCGTCCAGACCTCATGTAGATTCAAGAGAAAAAACAGCTCCAATTGTTGGGGTATGGAATCTAGTTTCGCCGGAATGGCCGGGTGGAGGCGAAATAAAAAAAATTATAACAAAAGAACATTTCGTAGTGTTATTAACTTCTGATAACATTGTTATTTCATCTTTTGGGGGAACTTACTCACTCGATGGAGAAACATGTACGGAAAGTATCGAATTTGGCTCATCTAATAGAAGCCAAAATATTGGCACAAAGTCAATTGTCAAAGTTAATGTCAAAGGCAACGTGATGAATGTTACTTGGCAGATGTCAGGAAGAGATGTCAATGAAGTTTGGGTTAGAGTTGAATAGAAATAGTAAAATAATTGACTGTATATCATTCAATTAAATGGGTTTCTAAAATCTGATTGATTGAAAAATCTTTCAATCCCAAATAGTAGGAAGCAGTATCTGCAAGCGCTTGCAAAGGCATTAATCCTATAAGTTCACACTCTGCAATAGCAATCCCGTATCGTTGCGCTTCAAATCGTATCATTTCTACTGCTTGATAAATAGAGGTTTTATTGTAGTCGGTCAAATTCATTGATACTTGCATCATTTTGTTTTCTTTCAAATCTATGCCTATTGCCTTGCAAAATCTTAAGCCGCCGCCTGTGTGACGTATTTTTTTTGCTATTTTGTTTGCTATTTCGAAATCTGAAGTATGAAGATTTACGTTAAATGCTATTAGTGGCATACGTGCTCCTACCACAGAAGCGCCGGCAGTAGGATGTGGCGAGTGCGGTCCTGCATCGGGTTTCCAAAGAGGGTGTTTCATTTTTTCCGTCAAACCTTCAAATTCTCCTTTTCTGATAACAGCAAGGTTTTTGCGATGTTCGTCGGAAGCTGATTTTTCGTAAAAATAAACGGGCAAACTGAATTTTTCGGCAATATTCTTTCCAAAATTTTTTGCTACTGCGTCTGCCTCTTCTATTGTCATGTTTTTAATTGGAATAAATGGAATAACGTCAACAGCGCCTATGCGCGGATGCTGTCCGGCATGTGTGTTTAAATCAATATTTTCTATGGCTATGCCAACAGCCTCTATCATAACGTCTTGCATAGCTTGCGGAGCGCCCATAGCGCTAACCACTGTTCGATTGTGTTCCTTGTCGGAACTGTAATCCAGCAATTTAATATTTTCTTTAGCGCGAAAAACGTTGACAATGCGTTCAATTTTTTTCATGTCGCGCCCCTCGCTAAAATTAGGAACACACTCTAAAATTTTTTTCATTTATCAAAAAATTTAATCATAATATTTGCATCTAATTCGAGCCTAAACATTTCAGCCACCTTTCCCTTATTCATTGCAATTTCCAAAAAGCCTGAAATATTAAAAACTGCTAATAATTCTCCCTCGCTAACGTCTTGAAAATATTTACTTATACGCGTAATTTTTCGCTTTGTTCTTTGCAATAGTATTTCAAATTCACGTCCGTTGCAAACTCTATCGAAATCGTCACGCGTGATGTTGGTTATTACATTCCCGAAAGCATTGATATATATGATAGTTCCGGTGATTTGCGAGCTCGAAATTGTTGCAAGAGCCATGCAGCTTCGTTGATAGTCTGTATATTCGCTTCCTAAGTGGGAAATGTCGCCCTGATTCGCTAAGTGAACGGCAGCCGGCGCAAAAACAGAAAGCGCCGGATAGTTCGGAGAAAGCTCATCGCTGAATTTCTCTATGCGCACCATATTTTCTGGTGACGAATCAAATAGCAGCCCGAAAAGACCGTTATCGGTACCCAAAAAATAGTGTTCGTTGTAATATGCTGCCAAGAAAGGGCGTTTTTTGTGAAATTCGCTTGTTACAGAGATTATATGAATAGTATTGGCAGGAAAAAATTTGTAACTTTGTTTTACCAAATAGGCTGCGTATGAAATGCCCGTGCTGAATGTAGGAGTGTTGTGCGACATGTCTATTACCTGCACAGAAGGTATTCCCGACAGTAAAATACCCTTCATCGCAGCTACATAAAAATCGTCTACCCAACCTGTTGTTAAAGTTACTATTGCCATATTCCGAAATAATTATTTTAAGTCATTTTAGGGGATGACGATGGCTCAATACCCAACTCCTTAAACTGTTCTTCGGAAATTTGGGACGGGCTGTCAATCATCACGTCGCGTCCGGAATTATTCTTTGGAAACGCAATCACGTCACGTATGCTATTAATTCCCGCAAACATTGACGCTATACGGTCGAAGCCGAAAGCTATGCCACCGTGCGGAGGCGCGCCGTATTTGAACGCGTTCATCAGAAATCCAAACTGATTTTCTGCTTCTTGGGTTGTGAAACCCAAAACTTTGAACATTTTTTGCTGCAAATCGCGGTCGTGTATTCTTATTGAGCCGCCTCCCAATTCAACGCCGTTAACAACGCAATCGTATGCGCTTGCACGAACGCGCTTCGGTTCGCTTTCGAAAAAAGAAATATCTTCGGGATTGGGCGACGTGAAGGGATGGTGCATGGCATAAAAACGCTGTGTGTCTTCATCCCACTCAAAAAGCGGAAAATCTACCACCCATAGAGGCGCGTAGTTGTTAGCGTTGCGAAGTCCGCAGCGATTCCCCATTTCAAGCCTTAGTTCGCCCAATTGCGTTAAAGTTTTGGCGCGTTTACCAGCCATAACCAAAATCAAGTCGCCACAACGTGCGTCAAGCAATTTTTGCCACTGCGTTAAATTTTCTTGATTGAAGAATTTATCCACCGATGACTGCAAACTGCCGTCTTGATTTACTTTAGCGTATATCAAACCTTGTGCTCCTATCTGCGGACGCTTAACAAATTCGGTCAATTCATCTATTTGTTTTCGGGTGTAACCTGCGCATCCCGGAACTGAAATTGCGCCTACGTATTCGGCATTGTCAAACAGTCCGAAACCCTTGCCTTTAGCTAAAGAGCTTAAATCGAAAATTTTCATGTCGAAACGCAAATCGGGCTTATCGCTGCCATAAGTGTTTATAGCACAGTCAAAACTCATCCTTTTGAATGGTTTTTCGAGTTCTATGTTTTTGACTTTTTTGAATAGATGATGTATTAATCCTTCGAACATTTCGAGCAAATCATCCTGCTCTACGAACGACATTTCACAGTCAATCTGTGTAAATTCAGGCTGCCTGTCAGCACGTAAATCCTCATCTCTAAAACATTTAACTATCTGAAAGTAACGGTCGAAACCGGCTACCATCAATAGTTGCTTGAACGTTTGAGGCGATTGCGGCAATGCGTAAAATTGTCCGCGATTCATGCGCGACGGCACAACAAAGTCGCGAGCTCCTTCGGGCGTTGATTTCATCAACACAGGAGTTTCAATTTCCAAAAATTGCTGCTGGTCTAAGTATCTGCGCACCTCCTGCGCCAAGCGATGCCGCATCTCAATATTTTGTCTAACGGGATTGCGGCGCAAGTCGAGATAACGATACTTCATTCGTAATTCATCGCCGCCATCGGTGTTATCTTCGATAGTAAAAGGAGGCAATTCAGCCTTGTTCAATATAGTGAGACGGCTAACTATAATTTCTATTTCGCCTGTGGGCATTTTAAGGTTTTTGTTGCTGCGTTCGGCAACTGTGCCTTCAACCTGAATAACGTACTCGCGTCCCAAAGTTCGCGCTTCATTGCACAAGTCAGGGTTTGTTTCAATGTTGAAATAAAGCTGAGTAACGCCGTAGCGGTCGCGTAAATCAATAAAACTTAATCCGCCGAGCACACGAGCGCCCTGCACCCATCCGGCAAGAATAACCTGAAGCCCTACATGGCTGATATTCAATTCTCCACAAGTATTTGTCCTATACATCTGTATTATTACTTAAAAACGACCGCAAAATTATGAAAAAAAAATGTTTTTTTATAATTTTTTTTATAATTTTGTGTTTTAAACAACAAAAGCTGTAAAAAATAAATATACATATACATTAATGTATGAGTAAAATAAGATTTGAAGTTTTGCGCGAAGCGCTTGGACGCAAAGCTATTCCGGTAAGCAGCGAAAATCGTCCCGCCGATGATTTCGCCAAGTATGTATTCAACAGAGAAAAGATGTTGCGGTATCTCTCAAAATATACTTACACTACCCTGTTCGATTCTATTGACAAGGGTTTACCGTTAAGCAGGACAATTGCCGATGGAGTGGCAACCGGAATGAAACATTGGGCAATGTCAATGGGCGCAACCCGCTATACGCACTGGTTTCAGCCATTAACGGGCGGCACCGCAGAAAAACATGATTCATTTATTGAGTTTGATTCAAACGGAGGTTTAATTGAATCATTTTCCGGCAAACTGCTTGTGCAGCAAGAACCCGACGCTTCTTCGTTTCCCAGCGGAGGTCTGCGTAACACATTCGAAGCTCGCGGATACTCGGCATGGGACCCATCGTCGCCGGCGTTTATTCTTGGCGATACGCTTTGCATTCCCACTGTGTTTATTGCATACACGGGCGAAGCGTTAGACTATAAAACGCCATTGCTGCGCTCAATTAATGCAGTTAACAAGGCGGCTACAGCGGTATGCAAATATTTCGATGAAAATGTAACAAAGGTTATTTCATATCTCGGTTGGGAACAAGAGTACTTTCTTGTTGACGAAGCTCTGTGGGCAGCGCGACACGACCTCGTTATGACGGGACGAACTCTGATGGGACACGAAAGCGCAAGAAATCAGCAACTCGAAGACCACTATTTTGGCTCTATTCCTTCGCGCGTCATTGCCTTTATGACCGAACTTGAAAATGAAGCCTTAAAACTTGGCATACCCTATAAAACACGTCACAATGAAGTAGCTCCAAATCAATTCGAGGCGGCGCCTGTGTACGAGGAAACAAATCTTGCAAACGACCATAATTTGCTGTTGATGTCGATTATGAAAAAAGTTGCGCGACGTCACAATTTTAGAGTACTATTGCACGAAAAACCGTTCAAAGGAGTCAATGGCTCAGGCAAACATAACAATTGGAGCATAGGAACTAATACCGGAATAAATCTGTTTTCGCCGGGTAAAAACGATGTAGAAAATTTGCAATTCATTACCTTTCTTGTCAATACGATGATGGCAGTTTATAATCATAACGGATTGTTAAAAGCTTCTATCAGTTCGGCAAACAACGCGCATAGACTTGGCGCAAACGAGGCGCCGCCCGCAATCGTTTCTATCTTTTTAGGCAAACAGATAAGCGAAGTTTTAAAAAAATTAGAAAACGCTAATACCGACGATGTTATTCAATTTGATGACAGAACAGCTATTAAGCTTGGCGTGGCGCATATACCTGAGGTTTTGTTGGATAATACCGACCGTAATCGCACATCGCCGTTTGCTTTTGTAGGCGACCGTTTTGAATTTCGTGCCGTTGGCTCTTCGGCAAACAGCGCAGAGGCTATGCTAACGCTAAATACGGCTGTTGCAGCTCAATTGACGCAGTTCAAATCAGAGGTAGATAAACTTATTGATGATGGAATGTCGAAAGACAAGGCTATTATTACAATCATCAAAACCCTGATAGCCAAAAGCAAAGCAATTCATTTTGAAGGCAACGGCTATAGCGAAGAGTGGAAAAAAGAAGCAAAACAACGTGGATTAGACTGCGAACACAGTGTCCCCTTGATTTTCGACAACTATCTAAAACCGGAAAATCTGCGGATATTCGAATTATGTGAAGTGTTGAGCCTTGCCGAGTTGCAATCGCGCTGCGAAGTGAAGTGGGAAACTTACACCAAGAAAATTCAGATAGAATCACGCGTGTTAGGCGATTTAGCTATGAATCACATTATTTCCGTAGCTTCTAAATATCAATCCGTACTGTTGGATAATGTATATAAAATAAACAATCTGTTTCCGAAAGAGGAAGCTGATACGATGAACAGCCAAAACAAACGCATTATCAAAGAAATAAGCGCTCACATTGACTTTATCATCAAAAAGACTGTAGAAATGATTGAAGCGCGAAAAAAAGCGAATGTTATTGAAACAGAACGAGAAAAAGCAATAGCTTACCACGACGCTATTGTGCCATTGACAGAAGAAATTCGCAGTCACATAGATAAGTTGGAACTGATAGTTGACGATGAAATGTGGACACTGCCAAAATACAGGGAATTGTTGTTTGTGAGGTAGTGTACATTGGCGGTAACGGAAAAAATAACGCGGATTTGGTTTAATCCGCGTTATTTTTCGTATCAATTAATTTTTTTTATACTGCATATTTTTACTATGGATGCGTCAAAACTGCATACATAGTTACTACGTATGATTTACGGTTTTCCCAAATTACAACGTTACGCATTTCTTCCGTAAAGATTATTTCGGGCTCAGGACCGGGGAAATAAAATTCTGTTTCGGCGCCAATAACTCTCCAACCAATGACTCTTTCTGAACTGTAGTTTGAATTTCCTAAATAATACGAATTATAACTCGTATAAATAGGTCTCCATTCGCTTATTTGGTCGTCTTGACCAAATTCAGCTGTGAGAGCGTGAAACGACCAGCTGTTTGGCGTAGTTGGTATTTGAGCGTCAAAAAACATAAAACCTCTGAATGATACGTGTGCAGCAGGTCTGATTACTACATACATATGAATTTCATTTGAGCCGGGAGCGGTAAACATGTCGGTAGTAAATTCGATGTCCGGCGTTTGTCCTGCAAAAAACTGTCTATTGCTGGTAACCCAACCCGTTATTCTTATATCCAAGAATGGAGTGGGCATGTCTTCGCTATTTGAGTATGTGTCGTACACCAAACTCCAATCTATCTCGCCTTCTTTTTCAAGCTGAACTATCTGACTGTGAAGTTCCGGAACATCAACAAATATTTCACTGTTTACATAATTCACACCTTTGAAAATAACTCTTGCGGTTGGCGGCGCTATAATGGCTTTGACTGAGATAGTTCCGTCATTTTCGACCATATCTTCCGTAAATACGATTTTTGAAGGTTCTTTTTCATTGAATCTACCTTCGCCATTGTCGGTAATCCATCCTGTAACCCAGCTTTCATCGTACTGGCTTCTTGTCCATGGATGTTCTCTGTATTCGAAAAATATTTTTTCCCATTCAAACACTTCGTCAACTCCAATTATAATTTCACGAGTATACAGTATTTCCGGCGCGGTTGATGTGCGCGTTTGGTTGTTTACATTATACAGTCCGTTGAAGTTTACTATTGCTCTTGGCGGGTCAATTATGGCATACAAATGAATTTCTTCCGAACCTTGCGGATAGAACATGTTTTCGGTCAATTTTTCGGTAGGTCTGACACCGCTATTCAGCACAACGCCTTCGCTGGTTACCCATCCTATAACCCAACTTTCGTCATAATTGACATTTTCCCATTCAAAATCATCATATTCATCAAAAACAGTATCCCAGTCTATCACATTTTCTTTGTCAAGTTCTATTACTTGATAGTGAATTCCATCCGCAATGCGAGTACGGTTTCCTGTTTTTTCGTCAACAAGTCCCATAAATCTGACCGTTGCCGTAGGCGGCGGTGGCGGAATATATGGTTCAACTACTTCGATATACAAGACGTTAAGACCGCCAAGTCCATCTGCAACAAAGGCTAAGTTGCCGCGCGACGCCACGTAGTTTGTGGAACGGCGGTCGCCTCCCAATATTGAGTTGTCTTCGGGGGTTAAGATAACGCTACTTCCGGATGGGGCGTCGTCCCAAATTTCATACCAATAAACGCCTTTTCCGCCGTTTGCAAGCAGAAGAAGTTTTGTTCGCACATATTCGCCATCTTTGCTTCTCTTTATATCGGCGTTCATGCTCAAACTGTTAGTAACTTCGTCTATTCCGTCGGTACCGGGCGCATCTATACTTCCCCTCCATGCTCCGGTTTGCTTGTCGAGTATAAGTACTCCGCTTTCGTTCATCGCAACAAACAAAAGGTCTTCCCATACAATCGTTTCGGATTTTGCGTTTTGCTGTACTGCTTGATGAATGCCTTCATATACAGTATGTTCGGCGCTACCGTCAAGATTGAAACGCGTTATGCGCGCATGCTCTGACTGCATCAGAAATACATTATTTTCGTCTGCGTCTACCGAGCGGGCATTGGGTTTTCCAATAAATTCAAGGAATCCATAGTTCCCGCTTGCTTCGTAAATATACAAGCCGCCTTTGGTTTGCATAGCTGCATCGCCCGTTGTGACGTATATATGGGCGGGCGTGTACTTGATAGATGTTGCCTGAAACGAGCCTAATTTTCTTATGGCTTCAGGGTTAACCGGTGCAAATTGATTATTTGCATCTAATTCCATGACCATGAAAAATGCAGGGTCATCTTCTTCCTCGTTGTAGCCTAATCGCGGGTCAACGCTTGCTCCGGCAACATAAAGTTTATTGCCGTCTAAATCGATAGCGTTAACTTGCGCTAATGGCGTCAACATGCGAGAGTGAGGTTTAACGTCTACCTCCACTTTTCCATTCGGCAGATAGCTTATCGCATATCTGAAAATAGCAACTCCGCCAATATTATGTTCGCCCTTGTAGTTGTAAGATACAAACACAAAACCATCATCAGCGCTGCCTTCCGAAAACTTCACGTGACTTGCTTGCACTACATGAGACTCAATAGTCCATGTACCGATACCGCCCACCAACGTGAATAGATAATCGTTCGCTACAGGAGCGTTTTCCATTCTCTTCATAGCCACAGATGACGAGACGGAGTTGAGTTCCTCGTTATGCCGAGTAACCGTTATGTCAGGACTGTTATCGATGACAATAGCGCCATCAAGCAAAACGAATTTTGAGTTATCCTCATCTATCTTCGCTGGTTCATTGTCCTTTATATCCTTCTGACAGCCGGTAATCAAAACGACGGTTAGCAGGATACTGAAAATCATAAAAAACTTTTTCATTGCACTATAAATAAATATTTCAAATTATTAATATTAACTTCAAATTTCAGAACATATACTTTATATACGGATATATTGAAAAAATGTTGCATAAAATTGTATTTTTTTTTTCATATTGTGCTGTTTTTTAGATAGATTAGGCACATTTAAACCTTGCCTGTTGCTTATAACGTGCTAATACACAGTTGATTATTCGCAATTGCCTTGCAGTAAACAAATTTGCATTTTTTTTTATTTTTTTTATTTTTTTTCAAAAAAAACTAATTTTTTATTTTCAAATCGCAAATCTTGGGGTTAGTTTTTGCAAAACAAATGCAGTTCCTATTTGCATGTGTCGATACGGAAAATCATTTATTCCGTATTGATATTTTGCAAAAAAATTATACTTTTGTGTTTTGTAGGTCATTTTTGAATAAAAAATTAATGGCGCATCTCCATTTTTCATCCAGCCGGTATATCCGGAAAGCGTGTTTTCAAAATCAAACAAACGATTGGACAAAATTATTTTTGCGCCATACATAAATGCGTCGTTTTGAGTGCTATTTGTTGTTTCCCAACAAAAAAAACCAATGTTGGCAACAGTTCTGATTTTATTAACAATACTGTTAGATAGATTAATTAGTTTTCCAAATTCCATGTCAAAATAATATCCCGGCGTGTCAAAATATCGTCTTTGCTCAAAATTATCTCCTGAAGCCGTTTTAAGAGTTGTGTTTAGAATAATTGCCGGCATAATTTTTTTTTCTTTTGTAATCAATATCCGCGTTTGCACGTAAATATCTCCAATTGCAATCGTTCCTGTTTTATCTCCAATCATTTTTCGGTGATTAAATATTTCGTCTGTTACCTTATAGTTTTCTATAAAAGGCGTCCAAATTTTAAATGATACAAATTTGGGAAGTAATGGTATTTCGACGGCAAAATCAAAATTACTTGTATTGTCGCCAAGTCCGAAATAGTAGCTATTTGAAAGGTTTATGGTGGTGTATGGCGCAATGGTGGCGTCGCAGAAAACAGGTACAGGGTTGGCATTTGGTCCAAAATAAGCCGGAGAGTAATTTATTGTTTGTGCGAGAGACATGGTAGTAGCCCACATCCCGATGAAAATAAGAATCAGTCTCATCTTATTTTAGCTGACAGAGGAAACATAAGATTTTCGGTTGATACCAAATCGCATCTGAACGAGCCTACCCGTAGGTTAAATCTGATACTCACAGGTATTCTGTTTTGGTCGTCGGAAAACCAGACGGTCATGTCGTCTTCGTTTTTAAATGCTCTTCCTACTTCTGTTACCGGCATAAATTTGAAACATCTGTAGGTTCCCGAATTTATTGTAATTGTTTCTCTACCTTTAAAAACGATGTGAAACGGGAATAATCTTCTGCCAAAATACGTGCTAAGAGAAATGGTGTCGTTCATTCTCAGCGATTGTAAGTCCATTCTTCTGACGTAGTGTAATACAGCCGCCATATCGAGAGTATTTTCAGGTACTTCAACTCGTCCATGGTGTCTGCATGTCACGAAATTAGTTCCTTCCCGATGAAATGACACATCGTTAAAAAAACGGTAGCTACCTTCCTGAATATTGCTAATTGCCCTGTATGGAAGGTTTGTTGTAGGGTCAAAATAGCTTTCGTACACATCGAATACTCTGTATATTCTATTTGCTACTCCGGTAGTTCTTCCGGTAAGAACGGCATGAAAAATATCCTGCCCGTGATGTCGCGTTCTATTTAGTACGGTTGTAAGTTCTCCGCCGGTCATGCCGCTGTAATGTACTCTAAAAGTCAATTTTTCTCCGAAATTAAAAACAGGAGTTTCTGAAAAACTGACGCGTTGATGAGGATTGAACGATGTAATCAAAATCAACAAAATAGACGATAAAAATATTTTTACGATGTTACTGTTCATACATTTAATTATTGCTTAGATTATTCAACTGTTAATACAATCATTTGTTGTTTCCAATATATTTGTTTCATAATGTTCATACAGCGCTGTTTGCGAAACTAACGGCGGATTGTCGTCACGTTTGTATCTGTTATCCTGAACCGAGTTCATTATTCGCGCTTTAACATTGTCGCGCAGTTCAGTTTCAAGTATGAATTTCAATTCTTTTTGCAGATTTGGGTCATACACGGGCGCGGCTACTTCGATGCGATTGTCAAGATTTCGCGACATCCAGTCGGCAGACGAAATGTAGTATTGTTCTCTTCCGTTGTTGCAAAAAATGAAGAACCGCGAGTGTTCCAAATAACGACCTACTATGCTCACAGTTTGTATGTTTTCGCTTAATCCCGGTACGCCCGAAACTAACGAGCATATTCCTCTTACCACAATTCTTATTTTTACGCCCGCCTGACTTGCCTGATACAATTTGTTAATCATGTCTTTATCAACTAAATTGTTGATTTTTACCATTATCCATGCATCGCGTCCCGCTTTAACGTTTCGTATTTCATCCTCGATAAGCGAATATAGTTTTCGACGCATAAATTGCGGCGATACAAGCAAATGATTGAAATTTGGATATTTAAATGGATTTTCGAAATAGTCGAACAATTTTTCAACTTCGCGTCCTATGCGTTGGTCGGCTGTAAGTAGCGCCACGTCTGTATAAATAGCCGAGTTACCTTCGTGAAAATTTCCTGTTCCAACAACGGTATAGTGGCTTTTACGTTTGTTTTTGCCTGTTACTCTGGTAATTAACGTAACTTTACTATGAATTTTCAGTCCATGTATTCCGAAGAGCACTTTTGCTCCGGTATCTTCAAGGTGTCGCGCCCAAAAAATATTTGAATTTTCGTCAAATCGTGCTTGCAATTCAATTACAACGGTTACTTCCTTTCCATTTTGCACGGCATTTGTTAAAGCGCTTATTACTCTTGATTTTTTTGCAATCCGGTAGAGCGTAATTTTTATTTGTCTAACATCGGGGTCAATTGCCGCCTCGCGCAAAAGATTGATATAGTCGGTAAATTTATGGTATGGATAATGAAGCAAAATATCGTTTTTTTCAATAGCTTTGAGTATGCTTTTCCCCGTTTTTATTTGTGGATGCGGTATTGGTGGCGCTGCTTTGTATTCCAATTGTTTTCCGCCTACATTTGGGAAGTTCATAAAATCTCTGAAGTTATGATATCTTCCGCCCGGAATAAGATTATCGTCATCGTCTAATTCAAGCTGTTTTGACAAAAATTTTAAAAGGTCTTTGGGTATATCCTTGTCGAAAACAAATCGCACAGGTTGTCCTATACGACGCTGCTTCACGCTTTTTGATATTTTTTCCAGAAAACTTTTTGTCAGGTCGCTGTCCATATCCAACTCGGCATCGCGAGTAATTTTTATTGTATATGTTTCGTATTTTTCATACTTAAATATTGCAAAAACATCTCTTATATTGAAGCGAATAACGTCATCCAAGAGGATAATATATTTTTTATCTTCTATGCCCGGCAATTCGATAAATCTCGGAAGAACTCCGGCAGGAATATCCACTATTGCATATTCGAAATCGCCGTTTACGCGCGTCAACTTTGCAGCCAGATAAATTGCCCTGTCGGCAAGGTGAGGAAATTTATCTACATTGCTAAACATTATTGGAGAAATGGCTGATAATACTTTATCGTTGAAATATTTTACAACAAATTCCTGTTGCTCAGCCGACATGTGGTTTTCATCTACGATGTATATTTTTTCACTTTCTAATTCCAATAAAATGTCGTTGTAGGTTTGTTGCGATTTTGCTTGCATTTCAATAACTCTGCTTTGCACCTGATATAGCAAATTTTTAGGTTTGTCGCCCATCAATTTTTTAGTGTCCATTTTAAGGTCTATCATTCGTTTTAGGGTAGCAACGCGAACTTTGAAAAATTCGTCCATATTGTTTGAGTATATACCTAAAAATTTGATGCGTTCAACCAATGGCACAGTCGGGTCGGAAGCCTCCTGAAGAACTCTGGCGTTAAACGACAGCCAACTCAATTCTCTGTTTATGAAAATACTATCCATTTTTCAATTTTTTTCAATGTGATGTGAATTTTTTTTGGTCTTTTTCGATGTAATTGATAAAGGCTGCGTTTATCATTTTTTTGCCGCCGGACGTAGGATAGTTGCCCGTAAAGTACCAGTCGCCCGTATCGTTTGGACAGGCGCTGTGCAAATTTTCTATAGATTGAAAAATAATATCTATGTCTGCTTTTATTTCGGGCTTTTTCAGCATTTTAGCAATTTTGAAAGAAATTTCATCTGCGTCAAACTGGTCATATATAGCCTTCACGTAGTTTACGGTGGGATTGTCTTCCTGAGCCTTACATTTTTTATACACATCGTTAATAACAGATTTTTTTCCACGTTCTTTCAATAGCGCTATTGCTGCCTGAAATGCAACAAATTCGCTCAAGTGCGTCATGTCTATGCCGTAGCAGTCGGGGTATCTTATTTGAGGAGACGAGGACACGAAGACTATTTTCTTCGGCTCTAAGCGGTCGAGCATACGTATTATACTCAATTTCAGAGTTGTGCCACGAACAATAGAATCGTCTATTATTACTAAATTATCTATTCCTTTTCGGATTGTGTCGTAGGTAATGTCGTAAACGTGCCCTACCATTACCGACCTGCTTTTGTCGTCGGTAATAAATGTACGCAGTTTGGCGTCTTTAATTGCAACTTTTTCTGTACGTACGCTAACATTTAATATTTTGTCAAGCCTTTCGGGCGTCAGTTCTGCTCCGGCGTTTAGAATTAGTTCCTTTTTGCGGGAGTTGAGATATTCGTTTGCCCCTTCCAGCATACCGTAGAAGGCTGTTTCGGCTGTGTTGGGAATATATGAAAATACGGCGTTTTCGAGGTCGTTGTCAATAGATTTAAGAATATTTGGAACGAGCAATCTTCCTAATAGTTTTCGTTCCTTATAAATATCTTTATCGCTTCCGCGCGAAAAATAAATCCGTTCGAACGAACACGATTTTTTGGCTTTAGGCTTCTGCACCATTTCTTCGGTCACTGTTCCGTTTGCCTTAATAACAATTGCGTGTCCTGGCTTTAATTCACAAATTTGCTCGGCGTCAAGAGCGAAAGCGGTTTGTATTACCGGACGTTCAGAAGCTATAACTGCTACTTCTTCATCGGCGTAGTAGAACGCCGGACGAATACCGCACGGGTCTCGCAGGGCGAAGGCGTCGCCGTGTCCAAAAATACCTGAAATGACATATCCGCCGTCCCATTTTTTACTCGATTCGTAGAGTATATCCTTTATGTTCAGGTTTTTGGCAATCAATTCTGAAATTTCTTCATTTTCTTTGCCCTTTTTCTTGAATTTGTCAAACAATTTTTGGTTTTCGCGGTCTAAAAAATGTCCTACATTTTCCAGCATAGTGACAGTATCTGAGTAACCGGTAGGAAATTGTCCTAATTCTACTAATATGCGAAACATCGATTCTACGTTTGTAAGGTTGAAGTTTCCGGCTAAAATCAGATTTCGCGTTTTCCAGTTGTTTTGACGAATAACAGGGTGTATTGCGTCTGTGGCGTCGTTTTCGTATTTTCCGTAGCGCAAGTGCCCGAGATATATTTCGCCGGCAAATGAAATTTCATTTTTCATCCATCCTACATCACTCAGCAGTTGTGGTTTTCGTTTTCCGGTTTTGTTTATTTCAGCGTAAATGTTTTTGAAAACCGAATCGATTGACGATGGTTTAGTAGAATAACAACGTGAAAGATATTTTTTGCCCGGCGGCATGCCTATTTTCACGCACGCCACTCCGCTACCGTCTTGTCCGCGATTTCGTTGTTTTTCCATCATCAAGTGCAGTCGTTGCAGTCCATACAAGCAACTGCCATACTTAAAATGGTAATATTCAAGTGGTTTTAACAGTCTTACAAGCGCTATTCCGCATTTGTGTTGCAACAGGTCAGTCATGTTGAGTTACTTTGTTATGTCTATTTGTGATGCAATTATGAAAGCGCCAGGGAAAGCTCTTTCTATTGTTTTCAATTGTCTAAGCGCCTCGTTCTTAGTTCTAAAGTCACCCACGAATATTTGAAAATTAGGCACATTGTAGTCCTGATATGCTTCAATGTCGGGGAAACGTCTCATAAAGTCCGCCCTTACATTGTTTGCATTTTGTCGCGCCGCTGAACCCGACTGCGAAAAAATACGTATTCTGAATCCCGGTATACTTCCTTGCATACGATTGTTTTCAATCTGCATCATCAGCAAATTTGCAATCTGTTCGGACTGTATTAGCTCTATTCTTCCATTCTCACCGCTGTTATGGTTCAAATTTGATATAATCGGCGGAGTGACTTGCGCAAGGCAGAGCGAAGTACTCGCTAAGAATATCAACAAGATTACGGTTTTCACGTTCATACTTAATTTAATATTGGGGTAAGAACGATATTACGATACAATACTTTTCCGTGGTCTCCCTGTAAATAAATCGGTCCTGCTCTATTAACGTCCGCATGCATAGCGCCTCCGGTTGGTCCATACACCGGTTGGTTGTCAATTATTTTTATTCCGTTCAAAATAACCGTTATGTGCCTGTTCCATAGCAATATTTCCATAGTTTGCCACTCTCCTGCCGGTTTTTCGGCAGCTGCTGAGGGCATAATGCGGCTATACAATGAACCCATGCTGTGTGTATTGGGCGTTCTACCGTATGAGTCAATAACCTGCACCTCATAAATACCACGTAGATATATTCCGCTATTGCTGCCGGCTGGCACATTTACCTCGAGGGTAAGTTTGAAGTCGAGAAACTCGGCGTCAGTTCTTAAATTTCCAACCCTTAAAGCTTGACCGTCAGGTCCTGTAGGGTCGTTGACAAGCTCTCCATTGATGACTCTGAACCCATTTGCTTGATTTGGACTAATCATCCTCCATCCTGTCAAATCTCTTCCATTGAACAGATTAATTGGGGTTCCGAATCTAACGGTTGACAAATTGGGCGCCGGTCCGTGAACATCTAAACGCCACCCTGAAAAATTTCTTGTCGAGACGTTCATTCCGTCTCGTGAAGGGCTAACCAACGTGCCGGTAAGTCTATCGCCATTCCTCACGAAAGTAAATGTTTGGGTTACCACATGTCTTCGTTCTTCGCTACGTCGCACTTCGTTAGTTCTTGTAACAACGAGTGTGTTGTCGTCTCTGAAAAACACGTTGGAAACCGGTGATACGCTTCCTCCAACCCATAACAAATCGGCATCAAGGAAACCCTTTTCTTCGTTAACATTTAACCACCCGACTGTTCCGTCTTCTATGTCGAGTGTCCACATACCAAAAAATTCTTTTTTAACATCTTGAGAATTTACTGATATAGCTGCAGAAAAAAGTACCGCAAGTATAAAATTGATCTTATTCATACGTTCAAAGATTTTAATTAATAATTCCGCCGCAAAATTATCACTTATTTTTGAAAAATCCAAAAAAAAAATGAGTTTTGAGAATATTTTTTTTACTGAGGCATCTGTGTGTCAAGAATATTTGCATGCTCTTGTCTTTCTTTCAATATTCGCAAATAGTTTGAGTTTCTATATTCGTTTTTGAGGGCTACCGATTGTTGAGCCAAATAAATTGCATGTTCGAGCTGGTTTAGAAATTCAAACGCTACAGCCTTATTGTAAATTATTCGACTTTTGAGTTTTTTTTGACCTTTTTTTCGGCACGACATCAACATGTTTTCCCAAATGTCCAAAGCGCGCCAATAAGCGTCGTTATTCATCGCAATAAAAGCCGATTGGGATAGCTCCGGAAATTTATCATCGAACATGTAAATGTGGCGACTTCCCCGTCGCCATTGCGGAGTTATTCTATTGGCAAATCTTTCAGCAATTGTAATACCCGTATCCCACCATGCGTCTTTAACATCGGGAAGGTTGTTTATCGCAGCATCTCTATCAGATTGAATCCCCGACCGCCATATCATAAGGTCGCGGTCGGTAAATTGGTTTATTTGCTGCCCTAAATTGTTTACTATGAGCCACCTTGCTGTGAAATGCACATGCAAAAAGGCTTCCATTTCAAGAAAAGCATACTGTTGACCATAGTAGGTATTGTTCAAACGCAACTCGTCTAACAATAGCAACATATCCGGGTTGGGAGGAACATCCAAAGAAACCAAAATTTCTATGTTTTGGTAGGTATGCATGTTTTCCAAGAAATTTTTTAGAGAAAACAAGATGTTGGCAACCAACGAATCGGCGTTAACAGCTTCCGGAAACATCTCTGTTTCAGCCATGAGAGAAGGCGAAACGCTAATTGAAATGTTTTTTTGGGGCATCTCAAAATTAACGCGCGCCGGTTGTAGCGTTTCAATCGGCAAACTGCGTATTGTTACGCATGAAGAGAGCAATAACAACGCAATGGGGAAAAACAGATTTCGTACAATAATTCGCAACATAAAAAATGTAAAATTAAACGATGCAAAATTAACATTTTTTTTGCTCAAATGAGCATTTTTTTTTGAAAAAATACAAAAAAGTAGTACTTTTGCGCACAAATATTAAACAATTTTAACGCTAATAATAATGTATAGATTGATATTTGCATTTTTGATTCTTTGGAGTGTACTTCCAAGTTTTTCGCAAAATTTCGAAATTAGTATTTCGATGAAAACGCGCAACGATACGGTGCACCTAACTCACGTCTTTGCAAGCGATGAACGCAATTTGAGACTTGATACCACTATAAT
>Ga0099364_10001763_pt1 | contig 35190 bp, 30 predicted proteins | sample TergutTh196P3_FD_73070 | JGI IMG/M metagenome (GOLD analysis project Ga0099364, IMG submission 73070) | Microcerotermes parvus P3 segment gut microbial communities from Pointe-Noire, Republic of the Congo - Th196 P3 | ecosystem: Host-associated > Arthropoda: Insects > Digestive system > Gut ... | reverse complement strand
GGAAACGCCACGCAGTATAAAAGGCAAAGTCAATCCAAGTGGAGTGTAAAACGTGGCGGGCAGGGCGCCCGCTGAAGCAGCTTGAAAATTGAATATGCATTAAGGGGGCGCACATACAGTTGGAACCGGGAGACAAGGCGGTATTCATGCCATCAAAGGCGGACATCGAAGCATTTGCCCGATGTATATACCCATCCATATTAGCGTATTTTGAAAGTGAGCAGGGGCAAAGAGAGTTTGCCCAGTGGAAGCAAAAACAGGAACACAAACCGCAAGAACATAACCCGCAATAGAAAAGCAGGGAACGGCGGTCATGCGCCATTCCCTTTACATAGGACTTAGTCCAATGCAGCCGCACCGTAGGCTATTTAAGCGGAAAGGAAAATGCGAACGCCTCCCCGACAAAAAAGATTCGGGGTGAACCCTATGACTCTCTCGCTCTCCTCATTTTTGAGGAGAGTGTTAAGTCGGCGGTGCCGGCTGTTGTGGAGAGCAATATTTTAACAAATTTTTATATATTCTGCGTTACTTTATCAGCCAGTATGTTTATCTGTTCTGCCAACAGCCTAATTGCGCCGCCATGTGGCCCCAACCTATCGGCTTCTGTGTTTAGGCTGAACACCACTTTGTTTAGTTTATCGGTGATTTCTCTAAATGCCATTGCGTTGGTTGCGCCTCGCGAGAACTCGACACAACTCTCCATTGTAGCGTTGATTATTTTGAACGCTTCTTTTTGTGTTTCGCTCAAAAGGTTACCCATTTTTTCAACTTCACCTTTTGTGTAAAAGAGAAGTATATTTGCATGATATGCAATGTCTTGCAACGTCATAATAATCTTACGTTCCGCCGCCGGACCGCTGTCGGGCTCTTTGATTGTTCGGAAGTAATCGACCGCTTCGCTTAGACTTTCTGTAAAAGCATCCATTCCATCGAACATCGCCTTTGAATCAGGGCGGCGCCATATGTCAACTTTTGCCGCCAGCGAAATGAATTTCATGTTGAAAAGGCAATCGTTAAGCAGTAAAAACGTAACCGACTCAATCGGCGTTGATGAGAGTTCATTTACTAAGCGAGAAATTTCGTCCTTGATATATAGGGAGTCCCCCCGGATGTTTTCCGTAAGAAATGTCCCCTTTTGGATAGCTATTTGGATTTTTTCTTCAAGAGTTTTTCGCATCTCGTTGAAAATCAACGACGAAAGCTCTTTGAAAAAACCGACGAGTTTTGAAGTTTTGACTTCTGCCAAAAGCGAAAGCTCGGTGTATTTGTCACACAAGGGTTTGTGTATAGCAATATGCTCGGGTTTGGCGCGTCCAACCGCAGTCAGATTGATGTGTAACGCGAAAATATGGATTTCAAACATAGTGTCGTCAATGACCTTCAACATAGCGAGCCCATTTGTAATTTCGTCGGGCCGTTCCGCAATTACACTTATCCGGGTTAGTGTCGCTTGAATCCTGTCTGCTATCGCATCGGTATTTTCAGCAACACCGTTCCAAAATGGTCCATATTCCGGGATTTCAATTTTACGTGCATACTCTGCTAATTCTCTTGATTTTGCGATAAAATCGTTAAGCTCGCGGATAATTTCATCAGTGTTTTTTGAATACGTCATGTTAAACCGCTCCTTTATTGTTTTTTGAGAGATGGCGGCAAGACCGTACTTGCGATATTCCGTGGGCGATACACCCATGTAAGCCTTAAAGCTCCGTGTAAATCCCTCGCGAGAATCGTAGCCGTATTCCAGTGCGATGTCGATAATTGTTGCGCTGCTTTCGAGAAGCGCCCTGCCGGCAAGGGTCAGTCTCCGTTTCGTCACATATTCCATCACACTATCACCCACGATTTCACGGAAAAGACGCTGATAGTGATATTTGGAAAAATAGACGGCACTTGCAATGTTTTCGACGGTCAATTTTTCAGAAATACGACTCTCGATTTGCTCAAGTGAGCGGAATATCGAATTTTTACTGTCCACCAATCTCACCTCCCAAAACCAGTATAAAACATCGGCGGCGGTAATGCGTGACATATCGTGCTATATGTGATTATTCAAGCGGAAAGGAAAAAGCGAACGCATCCCCGACAAAAAAGAATCGGGTAGAGTTCGCATTTGTTCCTAATGGCGGAGAGAGAGGGATTCGAACCCTCGGTGGGGTATAAGCCCACACACGATTTCCAGCATTATCCGATGACTGGATTGTACTATAACTTGGCGTAAAAAGCAATAAGCTGGGGAGCCAGAAATTCTTGTTATTACAAGGATTTCTGGCTCCCTTTTTCTTTTTGTGCTTTCACCATGCGGCATTGACCAATATACAATTTAGGAAAAATTACGGAATATTGGGCGAATGTTGGGCGAATATCAAGGCTTATATGTATGCTGCCTAAGTGTTTCACTTTCGTATTACATTTCAGAGCGTCACCTACTATTGACAAAAATGTAAACCCGGAGGACGCTATGAAAAAATATGATGAATTAAGAAAACAATACCCCCAATTTATTAGCATGGATCAACTTTACCGTATTTGCAGTATTTCCAAGCGTAGCGCGTCTTATCTTATTAAGCACGGTGTTATCCCAGCCGTTGATACAGGCAGAATGACATGGCGATACCGTATTGCCCTAGATGATGTAATCGCCTATCTGCGTAAACGTGAAAAGAATGGGAGCATGATCCCTCGCGGAGCTGTTAGCAGCCGACATGGGAAAACAGGAAAACGTGTTAGTTTTGCTAGTTTGATTACAGGCGACAATGAACATGAATTATCGGAATATTTTTCATTTATCTTTTCAGATTATCCCGATGTAATGACAGCTACTGAAATAGCAGAAATGACTGGGCTACACAGAGAAACGATATTGCAATACTTAAAAGATGGCAAAATCAAATCTTTAGAAAAATATCCGCGATACATTGTTTCAAAAGTGCATCTGCTTGAATATGTCATAACGCCGCATTTTATTGATTGTAAAAGCAATTCGGAACACTTCATAAAAATTTTAGGAGGTTTCAAGCTATGGAAAACTGCAAAATCATAACAATCGCCAATCAGAAAGGCGGCACAGGCAAGACAACCACGGCCAGCAACATGGGCCATGCCCTTGCTGGCGAGGGGAAAAAGGTACTCCTGATTGACTTCGACCCGCAAGCCAATTTAACAATGAGCTTCGGTATTGAACGCCCGGACGAATTAACCCTCTCCATGCACAATGTCATTACGATGGTGATGGACGGCGATAACTTGCCCTATGATATGTCGTTTATCATACGCGGCGATAAGCTGGACATTATACCCAGCAATATAAACCTTTCCCTCACAGAAATAAATCTGCGTGATGAAATGGGCGGCGAACGCACCCTGTCAGAGCTATTGGAGCCATTACGCGCATTTTATGACTATATCATCATCGACACAAACCCGTATTTGGGGATGCTTACGATTAACGCACTGGCGGCTTGTGACAGAGTGATTATCCCGGTCAGCCCGCAACTTTGGTCAGCCACCGGCCTCACCGACCTTATGCAGACGATCTTTAAGGTTAAGCGAAAGATTAACCCCCGGATAGAAGTTGACGGAATATTACTTACCATGTGTGACGAGCGCACCAACCTGTATAAAGACGCCAAAAAACTGCTGGACGATTTTTGCGGCGACAGGATAAAAATTTACAAATCTCAAATCCCCAGCACGGTAAAAGTCGGAGAGGCCAACTATTCCAGCCGGTGCATAATGGATTATGACGCCAAAAGCAAAGCGGCCAAAGCATATATTGATTTTGCAAGGGAGGTTATCGCATATGAAAGGACAAGAAAAGGCGCGGCCCCGGCTTAAAAACCTTGATGATTTGTTCCTCTTAAATGCTGATAATAAGCCGGATGATAACAGCGATACCGCAAAGTCGCCAGCCACTTTAGTGGAGCGTTATCAATCCTATGTGAGCATTAACAGCCTTGTACCTTTTACAGCGCACCCTTTCCGTCTTTACGAGGGCGAACGGTTAGAGGATATGGTAGAGAGTATAAAAGCAAACGGCGTCCTTATACCGATAATCGCAAGGGAAAAGGATAACAAGTTAGAAATCCTTGCCGGGCATAATCGCGTGAACGCTTCAAAGCTGGCCGGTAAGGATGAGATTCCCGCAATCCTGCTAAAAAATGTGTCCGATGAAGAAGCATGGATTTACGTTATTGAAACAAACCTCATGCAGCGTTCTTTTGCAGATATGTCACACTCGGAGAAAGCGGCGGTTTTGGCAACACGATATAATCAATCATTCTCACAGGGTAAGCGAAACGACATATTAAATGCACTAAAAATGATTGAAAATCCGCATGGTGGAGAGGAAAACGGAACTTCGCCCCAACTTGGGGCGAAGTTGAGAACGGACGAGAAGATAGGAGAAGATTATAGCCTATCCAAGAACACTGTTGCCCGTTATCTCCGCATCCATCAGCTAATCCAGCCTCTTAAAGATTTACTGGATAATGGCGTTATTGCGTTTATTCCAGCCGTTACCCTGTCATTTCTGAAAGCAAGTGAACAAAAGGAATTAGCCTATACCATTGAATTAAACGGTTTTTCCTGCGATATGAAAAAGGCTGATATACTGCGTCGGTTTTCCGAAGATGGCAAGTTAAATGAAGATAGCACTTTCCTGATCCTCAATGGGGAGCTGGGCCAGAAGCCAAAACCGAACCGCACCCCGGTAGTAAAAGTCGATAAAACCATCTACGCCCGGTACTTCCAGCCGAATCAACCGGCCAGCGAAGTACAGGATATAGTCGAAAAGGCTTTAGAGCTGTATTTTGGATCGCATGAGCGGCAGAAAAAAGCTCCTGATAAACCCTCAATCTTAGGCCAGCTTGCCGATGCCCAAAAGGAAGCGGCGGCGATCGGGCCTCCGTCACAACAAAAGGAATCCAGCAAAAGCCGTGACGTTGTTAATCTATAGAATATGCTATTTCATTAAATTGGCGTTCAGGAATGGACGCCTTTTTTATGTGACTTTTCAAAATGAGAGGGGAACAAAACGTGAGCATTATAAATAACGCGGATTACAAAAATGAAAATCCTGATTGTTTATTTAGCCTTGACGGGCTTTCAGCACGGGTAATAATGGCACTATATCGCGCTGAAATAAAGACTATAAGCGCATTACGGCAGACTACAGATCAGGCTTTGCAAAGAGTAAGAGGCATTGGAGCAAAAGGCATAGAGATAATCAACAACGCTGTTCCTGATAGGATTAGAACCTTTGAGGGTGAGGCAGAGTTGCTTAAAGCGCAGCGCATCAAGAGACATATAGACATCGACGCCCGCAGGATTTTGAGATTTATGGGTTACAAAGATATGAAGCTATCGGAGCTAATTGCATCGGATTGTAGAATAACGGGTAAACGACAGGCAAGGCAGCTTCTAACTGAATACTGTTTGCTTTATCCTGAATACATTGACGATGTGATAGCGCATTTTGAAGCAATGAATGATGTACACGACAAGTTTTATATTTTCCTAAAAGCAGTTAAAACAACTTCCAGCTAAAAAACCGCGTTCAGCAATGAGCGCCTTTTTTGTTAGGATTTTGAAAGGGGAAATTATCATGGCCCAAACGACGCCATACGGCTACTTTTACGGCGACGAGGCCGACCAATACACGTTTTATCGTTTGCCAAAAGTGTTGTTCACAGAAAGCCGTTATAAGGGCTTGACGGACGGTGCAAAAATCTTGTACGGCCTTATGCTCGACCGTATGAGCCTATCTGCTAAAAATGGCTGGCTGGATAATTCCAACAGGGTATATATTTATTTCACGCTGGATGATGTTCAGGAGTACATGGGCTGCAAGCATGAAAAAGCTGTCAAGCTGCTTGCGGAGTTGGACACAGGGAAAGGGATTGGCCTCATAGAGCGCGTCAAACAAGGACAGGGAAAGCCCACAATCATCTATGTCCGCAAGTTTATTGAATCGGCAGAAATCCAGACTTCTGAAAAACAGAAGTCAAGACTTCCGGGTTTGCAGAAGTCCAGACTTCCGGGTTTGCAGAAGTCCAGACTTCCGAAAAACAGAAGTCAAGACTTCCGAAAATCGGAGTGTAATAAGACTGATAGTAATAATACTGATTTGAATGATACTGAATCTCAATCAATCTATCCGGCGCGGCCGCCGCAGGATCACGGGCATGATGCGATTGATAGGATGGATATTTACCGTGAAATCATTTGTGAGAATATCGACTATAACATTCTTTGTGAGCGGCACAGCCGTTACCGCGTGGACGAGATCGTGGAGCTTATGTTGGAAACCATATCGGCACAGAGGCCCATGATCCGCATTGCCTGTGACGAATACCCCAGCGCCGCCGTCAAGAGCCGGTTGCTCAAATTGGACGCTTCTCATGTGGAATACGTCTTTGATTGCTTAGACAAAAATACTACAAAAATCCGAAATATCAAAGGCTATCTGCTCACGGCCCTGTATAATGCCCCGGCCACGATGGACAGCTTTTACCGGGCCGAGGTTAATCACGATTTTGGGGGTGAAACATAATTGCCCCCGATCCCGTTTTATCGTTGCGGTAAGTGCAAACGCGAACATCCCAGCTATGACGCCGCCACCGGCTGCGAGGACGGCCACCTCATCCCCATAGCAGTAGAAACCAAAAGTTATACCATCAAGCCCTACCCCTACTCCGTGGAAATCACCTTTACAAACGGTGAAAAGAAGATTTACAACGCGGAGGATTTAGGCGGCTAGGGTATTTTTATGTGAAAGGAGAGGATTTATTGCAAGACCAGCTAAACGAAAAATGCGTATCTCTTACGATCCGAGGAACTAAGATAACCGGGCAAATGCTTCTAAAAGCCATTAAGTTGCTGCTTAAACAAATGGAAAAAGCAAAAGACAAAGCAATGGCCCCCAAGACCTACAAAGGCAAGCAGACAGTCAAACAGCTTGTAGGGCAAAACGCTGGCGTTACAGACATTGAGATCACCGACGACAATATCAAGAATTTTGAACCATACGCAAAAAAATACGGCATTGATTATGCGCTGCAAAAGGATTCTAACGAAAATCCCCCCAAGTGGCTTGTGTTCTTTAAGGCCCGTGACGCCGACGCCATGACCGCAGCTTTTAAGGAGTTTACGGCAAAGGCAATCAAGCGCGGCCCTAAAATACCGTCACTCCGTAAAGAACTGAAAGTAGCACAGGAACTTGCGGCCACGCTTGCCAGTGACCCGGTGAAAAACAAGGACAGGGGGGCGATAGAGCGTTGAGAATAACCCCAGCCCTGAAAAAATATGTCATGCCTAATCTGCCCTACCTCATGTTTTTGTGGTTCTTCGCTAAACTGGCCCAAGCCTACCGAATCGCCCCCGGCGCGGATATGGGCGTCAAGATTTTAGGGATGCTGGAATCGCTGGGCGCGGTAATGGAAAGCCCCTTTTCCGGCCTTAGTGCAAATGATTTACTGTTTGGCCTTGTGGGAGCCGCCATCATCCGGGTTGCTGTCTACATCAAAGGCAAAAACGCAAAAAAATATCGTCAAGGCGTTGAGTACGGATCGGCCCGATGGGGAAATTCCAGCGACATAAGGCCATACGTCGATCCCATTTTTGACAAAAATGTAATCCTCACGCAGACGGAAAGCCTTATGATGAACAGCCGCCCCCCGTCGCCCAAACACGCGAGGAATAAAAACGTGCTTGTAATAGGCGGCTCCGGCAGCGGTAAAACCCGCTTTTTCCTGAAACCAAACCTCATGCAAATGCACAGCAGCTATGTAATAACCGATCCGAAAGGAACCGTGCTGGTAGAATGTGGAAATATGCTTTTGCGCGGTTCCCCGAAGAAAACCGAGGACGGTAAAATCGTCCGCAGAGGCGGCAAGGTTGTTTATGAGCCTTATCGCATAAAGGTACTGAACACAATCAATTTCAATAAAAGCCATCACTACAACCCGTTTGTGTATCTACGCAGCGAAAAGGATATTTTGAAACTTGTCACCACAATTATCGCCAACACCAAAGGCGAGGGTGAAAAAAGCGCGGAGGATTTTTGGGTAAAGGCCGAAAAACTCTATTATACCGCGCTGATCGGCTACATATGGTACGAGGGGCCGAAAGAAGAACAGAACTTTATTACCCTGCTTGAATTTATCAACGCTTCCGAGGCCCGCGAGGACGACGAAAACTTCAAGAACGGCGTCGATATTCTTTTTGACCGGCTGGCCGCAAAAGACCCGGAACACTTCGCCGTAAAGCAGTATAAAAAATATAAATTGGCGGCAGGAAAAACTGCTAAATCCATACTTATTTCATGCGGCGCGAGGCTTGCGCCGTTTGATATAAAAGAGCTTCGGGAGCTTATGCGGTACGACGAATTGGAGCTTGACGAGTTAGGCGACCGCAAGACTGCCCTGTTTGTCATTATTTCCGATACTGACGACACTTTTAACTTCGTTGTAGCCATGATGTACACGCAGCTTTTTAACCTTTTGTGTGACAAGGCCGACGATAAATACGGCGGCAGACTTCCCATACATGTGCGCTGCTTGCTTGATGAAATGGCGAATATCGGCCAGATTCCCAAGCTAGAAAAACTGATCGCAACCATACGCAGCCGGGAGATTTCCGCTTGCATCGTCTTACAGGCACAGAGCCAGCTAAAATCCATCTACAAAGATGATTCTGACACAATTATCGGCAACTGTGACGCCACTTTATTTTTGGGCGGCAAAGAAAAGACCACACTAAAGGAAATTTCGGAGGTTTTGGGCAAGGAAACAATCGACATGTACAACACCAGCGTCACGAAAGGCAATCAGGAAAGCCACGGCCAGAACTTTCAAAAACTAGGAAAGGAGCTTATGAGCCAAGATGAGTTGGCGGTGATGGATGGGGGCAAGTGCATATTGCAACTTCGCGGCGTAAGGCCGTTTTTGAGCGATAAGTACGACATAACCAAGCACCCAAATTATAAATATCTGTCCGATTTTCATAAGGATAACACGTTTAATATTGAAGCGTTTTTAAGTACCAAGCTCACCGTCAAGCCGGACGATGTGTACGAATCATACGAGATTGAGGTCACGGACGACGAAGCCGCGACCGCATAGGCCCTCCGTTTGCAAATCCCCCAAAAAACGGAGGGCCTTTTTTCGTTTTACCCAAAAATCTAAGGAGGAAGCAGTATGTTATCTCAACATGAAATTCAAATGGCTTTTGTCGAGTTGGGAGCCGACCTTACCGTAACCGGCCTAAACCAAATGACCGAAAGCAGCAAGACCGGCAGCGTAATTATGAAAACACAGGGTTTGCAGAACATCCGGGCCGGTGCAAGGCTGGCGCAGCACAGCTACCTACTCGCGGAAATCCTGTGCCAATTATCAGACGGAGGCGATGAATGAAAGTATACGCAGATAACGCAGGAACCACGGCGGTATGTCAGGCCGCCATTGATGCTATGCAGACTTGTTTTAATCAGGTTTATGGCAACCCGTCCAGCATCCATGAAGCCGGGCGGCTTGCAGCAGACATTGTATCAACCGCAAGATGTAAAATAGCATATCACTTAACAGCCTTTGCCGATGAAATCTATTTTACTTCCGGGGGAACCGAAGCGGATCATTGGGCAATCAATATTGCCGCCGACATTGGGGCGCGGAAAAACAAGCGGCACATTATCTCAACCGCTTTTGAGCATCATGCCGTGCTTAACACGCTGGAAAAGTTGAAACGGCGCGGTTTTGATATTACCCTGCTCCCTGTTCACCGCGACGGGATTGTACGCCCGGAAGAACTTGCAAACGCGATCCGCGACGATACGGCGCTTGTCACGATCATGTACGCCAATAATGAGATCGGTACGGTGCAGCCAATTATAAAATTGGGGCAGATTTGCCGGGGGCGCGGCGTCCTGTTCCATACCGACGCGGTTCAGGCAGCGGGATATATCCCCATAAATGTAAGATGGCAGTTTATTGATATGCTTTCCCTGTCCGCGCACAAATTCCACGGCCCGAAAGGTGTGGGGGTGCTTTATTGCCGCAGGGGAATACCCATCACGCCCATATTCGAGGGCGGCGCACAGGAACACGGGAAACGCGCCGGTACAGAAAACGTACCGGCTATTGCTGGCATGGGGGCGGCGTTTGAACAGTCATGCCGCAGCATGGATGAAAACAACGTAAGAATAACGGCCATGCGCGACCGGCTAATCGCCGCGCTGGGTAGTATTGAGCGCAGCAGATTGAACGGACATGTAAGTGACCGCTTGCCCGGCATCGTTAATTTCAGCTTTGAGGGCATCAAAGCCGAGGCCCTTTTGATGATGCTTGATATGGCGGGGATATGTGTGTCGTCCGGCTCCGCTTGCGCGTCGGCTTCCACCGATTCAAGCCATGTGCTTTTATCGCTGGGCCTGACGCCCGAAACCGCGCAAAGCTCGTTAAGGCTTTCATTAAGCACAAATAACACGCCGGAGGAAATAGAATACATCATAAAAACGCTACCGCCTATTGTCAAGCGGCTCCGTGATATGCCGCCTGTGTAGGATTAAAACTTAATAAATCGGCTGATTGTAGCCGTTAGGCCCCCCGTTTCGCAAATTTCCTAAAAAAACGGGGGGCCTTTTTTTTGCGTTTACGCCCATTTGAGTGCGCTCGGATGGGCCTTTCCCTGTCCAGCCGGGGCGGGAAACTGCCCCGTAAAGATAGATGTATCAACAAAAAAACATGAAAATTAGGAGGTACTGAATGGCATTTTTTAATTCGGCTGTAGACACAATGCAAATTCTTGTCGTGGCACTTGGCGCGGGGCTTGGAGCGTGGGGCGTGATTAACTTGCTGGAGGGGTACGGAAATGACAACCCCGGCGCGAAGTCGCAAGGGATCAAACAGCTTATGGCGGGCGGCGGCATTGCTGTTGTCGGCATGACGCTGATTCCCCTGCTCTCCGGCCTGTTCGGGTAATCGCCTATGCAAGCCCTGTGGAACTCGATCATTGACAATCTGAAACAGGGATTGATAGAAGCGATTATACTTAGGTTCTCCGGCATCTTTGACAGTGTAAACCAGCAAGTCGGAGATGTTGCCTCGCAGATTGGACAGACGCCGCAAAGCTGGAATAGCGGCGTCTTTTCCATGATTCAAACCCTGTCAGAAACCGTTGTACTCCCCATTGCGGGGATGATTCTAACCTTTGTTTTATGCTATGAGCTTATCACCATGATAATTGAAAAGAACAACATGGCCGATTTTGATACATTCAATATTTATAAATGGGTGTTCAAAACCGTCGTGGCCGTGTATATCCTGTCAAACGCCTTTACAATCGTCATGGCTGTATTTGAGCTTGGGCAAAACGTAGTCAACCAAAGCGCGGGTATCATATCCGGCAACCTTAACGCCGGTGTGCCGATTGCATTGGCAAATTTGGAAGCGCAGCTAGAAGCTATGGGATTCTTTGAACTCATTGGCTTGTGGCTGGAAATTCAAATCATCGACCTGTGCATGTCCGCTTTATCCATCTGCATCTTTATTATCGTTTACGGGCGTTTTATTGAAATTTATTTGACCGTCAGTATCGCGCCCATCCCTCTGGCAACCATGTCGAACCGCGAATGGGGCAGCATGGGTAACAACTACCTGAAAGCCCTGTTTGCCGTTGCTTTTCAAGGTTTCCTCATTATGATCTGCATAGCGATTTACAGCGTCCTACTGCAAGGGATCGCATCAGCGTCCAGCATCCACGCTGCCATATGGGAAACAGTCGGCGTAACCGTTCTTCTCTGCTTCACTTTGTTTAAGACCGGCAGCCTTAGTAAAAGTCTGTTCGGAGCGCATTAGTTAAAGGAGGTTAAGATTTGTTGATATGTCAAAAACAGAAGTAGTATTAACCGCCTGTGTCTTGACGAAAGATAATAACCGTCTTGGAATCGAGGTAGATTTTCCCACGACGATTCAAGAAATTCATGCAAAGTTAAAGACAGATTCCATTGCTGATTGCAAGGTTAAGTATGTTTCGTGCAAAACAATCCCTCCACTAATTGACGAAGTTGGATATGTTGGTAACGACACAACCTTAGATGAACTGCAATATATTTCATCAAAAATCGCTGACCTTTCCGCAGATGAGCGCCTCATATTAACAGCGTATCTTGAATCAGGGGGCAGAGGCGGGAAAAAAACAGTCAATACCGTCGTGGAAGCACTAGAGAATTTTGAAGCATTATACCTCGACCCGTCGATCAAGACAATGCCGGATATAACCCGTAGATGGTTAGGCACAGAATCAATCCGAAGTACGATTGACGGGCTATCATCCTCATCCGATCCGGCAGATAAGAACCTTTTAGGCTATTTATGGGAATTAGAAATACAATATGCACAAGCATGGAACGAACAAAATGATTCCTGCCTAACAATGCGTGGCCTTTTGAGCATTGATTGGAAAGCGTTTTTTGCGCGTGAGGGCCGGGAAGTTCCCGACGAATACCGATTATCGACCAAAGAAAAGCCGTCATTGCTTGAACAGCTCCGCGACGCCACAAAAACAGCGAATGAACTGAACAAGGATAACCCCGCGCAAAATAAAACGGGGCCGGAGCTTTGAGCTTACGGCCCCGTTAGCTTTAAGGAGGAAAGCGCATGAGCATACCAAAAGATACCCGCCGCGAAAGTTATAACGCGGTTTTACCCACCGTCAAGCAGCGTCAAAGCCTGATACTGGCGATACTGAAAGAGCGCGGCCCCATGACCGCGCAGGAAGTGGCTTGCGAACTGCACCGACGCGGCCATACCCCTACCAATGAACGCAACTTTGCCGCTCCGCGCATCACGGAGCTAAAGGAAACCGGGGCGATTGAGGCCACCGGCAAGAGGATTTGCAGCACATCGGGCCGCCGTGTCACCGTTTGGGCCGCGAGTACGGAGGACGCCAAATGACAGTTACATTCAGGGTAAACCCTCCCGAACGTGACGAGGACGGGTATCTCCATGATTATGAAAAAACATGGATTTGCTTTACCATTACCGTCAAAAAAGCTCCCGACGCCCACGCCGCAGCCGACACACTTGAGTTTATTGAATGGCACATAAATGAAGTGGCCGAAATCCCCTGCGCCTTGCTGGGCTGCGTCAAGCGTGTAAATGGCGTCCACACCGACATTCTCACCTTTGACCGGGATAAGGACATGACGAAACACGCGCAAGCGGACGAAATCAGGGCCGTGCTGGACGATGCAAAAGCGGCGTACTTTAAGAAAACGGCGACGGCCATGTCGCCGTTTTTCCTTGCCGCTACAAGAAAAACCGCATAAAGGAGTGATAGAAATAGATAAAATCGACCAAATTGAAACCCGCATTACTCAAAACCTATCCGATTATCACGACCATATCAAGGGCTTTGAAAAAGACCAAATCATTGATATGGCTGGTAAAATCAGCGCCATGAACGACGCCCATTACTACCTGACCGAACACCACGGCTTTACTTATGAGCAGGCCGAATATCTGCTCAAATTTCAAAATCCTCTTGAAATCGTAGCGGATAAGTGGTATGACCGCATTTCTGACATATCGGATATGAGCTTTGATATTGACAAGGTTTTTGACCGGCAGGACGCCGAACAGGACGGCTATGCGCTTATGGGAGCCGATGACCCCGCCGTCACTCGGTACGAAGATACTGAACTGAAAGCGGCGGCACGGAATGAGGTGCGTCGGCTGCTTAAAGAGCTAAAGGGCCTCGACGATATGAATGAACGGCAACTGCATAGCTACTCCGTCAAAATCTCCGACGCTTTTATCAATCAGGCCGGGGATTCATGTGAGCGGTTGTTGCTTGACGCTTTTTCAACGAAACTGCCCATTCTGTTCAGCACGATGCTGGGCGAAGAAGGAATGAGCATGTGTGTTTCCGATGGTGTAAAGCAATCCCTAATGGTTGAACATAAGGCCCTCACCCAATTTGACCGGCTTATGGCAGCGCATGAGTTTTACGAGGAAATGGGTAAACTGCTCCCCGGCAATAGCCCCGTTGCCTTACAGGGCTGGATTAACTTTGCCAATGACCTAGAGGATAGAAACCTACAATCCGCAACAAATTTCTATGCGGAGCTAGTCACGGGGCTTACCTATGCCAAAGAGGATCACGGCGATGAAATCGCGCAGCAGCTTTTTGACATCGCGCCGAACTTTTGCATCCACCCATCTACAATCCGTGCGGCGGCTTATCATTTGGATAATGGGATGGAGTTAGGTGACGTTCTTGATTCCGCGCTTTCCGGTAAGTTGGAAATCGGCGGCGCGGAGCCAAAACCGCAAACCCTGACAGACAAGGGAATGACCGATCAGGAGTTTGAAAATGCAATGAATACGCTGCTTCCTGATATTGGTCCCGGTGCTATGCAAAACTGGATTAACTACACCAACAGGATCGAGAGCGACGCAAGGCCCGCACCACAATTCTTTTCAGAACTGGCCGCAGAATTTACGGTAGCCAAACAGAAATACGGTGAGGAAATCGCCACGCAAACCTTTCATATCGGGCTGGAATGTTGTTTCCCGCCGTCCGAAGTGGACGGGGCGGCAAATCATCTGAATCATGGCGTGGATATAGGCAAAGTCGTAACACTTGCGGTTTATGCCAAACTAGGCGACCCGGTTGTTGACCAAGCGGCTATACAGGCCGAAACGAAGCGCATTGCTGCGGAGCTTTCCGAACTGACCGACCCAAACAGCCCGGACAAATCCCATTTCGTCGTGGAAATATCACAGCCGTTCTTATTTCACGCAAGCGCAAAAGACCAACAGCTATTGTTGAACGCGCTGTCATTCAAAACGGCGCACATGTCTGATCTGTATGGTGAAAGAGGCGTTTTTGTTTTTGTGGCAAAGGATGAATTGCAAAAAAAGCCCTCCATTTTAGGTAAACTTGCAGACGCCCAAAAGGAAGCAGCGGCACAGAATCAGCCCGGCAAGGACAAGGGCATCAAAAAAGAGCGCGAGGAATTGTAACGCTGTTTGTCGTAGCGGTAACACAAATAAACGCAAAAAGGAGTGATAGCCATAGATAAAATCGACCAGCTAATGACCCGCATAGAAATGTGCTACGATTACTATATCGAGGGCCTAGAGGATTTTGACAAGGCGCAGATTATTGAAATGGCTGGTAAAATCAGCGCCGTAAAAGACGCCTATGTGTACCTGACCGAAAACCACACCTTTGATTATGAGGAAGCTGACCAACTGCTAAGATTCAAAGACCCCCTAGAAATAGTCGCGGACATATGGGAGGAGCGCATTTCAGACACATCGGATATGAGTTTTGATTTTGCCTATATGTTCAGCAAAAATGACCCTGAGCAGGATGGCTATGAGCTTATGGGAGGCGACGCCCCCGCTGCCGAGTTGCTAAAAGCCGAAGCCAAAACCGGCAACGCGGATATAAAAAACATTACCCTGCTAAAACGGCGATTGAATGAGCATGAGTTTTACAAGGCCATAAACAAACTGCTCCCCGACCACAGCCCCCTTGCTTTAGATTGCTGGACAAAATACGCCAACAGCAAAGAGTACGACGGCATGAAACCGGCAATAGAAATGTTCAAGGATTTAATCGCGGCATTTACTTTAGTCAAAGAGCAGTACGGCGCGGAAATCGCCACGCAGACTTTTCATATCGCGCTTGAGGTTCCGATTAGCACGGACAAAATTCGCATAGCGGCTTATCACCTAAATGACGGCATGGACATTGACAAAGTTTTTATTGATGTGTTTGAGGGGAAATTGAAAATCCCGTCCGAAGTTCGCGTAAAAGCCGAAGCAGAGCGCATTGTAGCGGAGTTTTCCGGGCTGACCGAGCCAAACAGCCCGGCCAAGACGCATTTCATGGTTAAAATATCCCATGACTTTTTGTTTGACGCAGGCTCCAAAGATCAAGAAAAACTGTTTGACGCATTGCCGTACAAAACGAGAAGCGTATCAAACCTGAAAGGCGAAAAAGGCTTATTTGTATTTGTAAAAAAGGAGGAACTGCAAAAAGAGGCCCCCACCGCCGAGCAGCTTAAAGACGCGGCGCGGGTAGAAGCGCAGCGGCTTATAAAAGAGCTAAAGGCTCTTGACAAGCCAAATGATCCGTTTACAAACGGCTATACCGCAAGAATATCGGACGCCTTTATGAAACTGGCGAGCTTTGATTATAACAAACTGCTATTTGAAACCTTTGCCAATCCGCTACCCATGACATTCGGCAACAAACAAGGCGAAAAAGGATCGTTTATCACGGTATCAAACAGCGTCCGTAAGGAACTTAGCGTCACAAAAGAAAAAAGCTCTATTTTGGGCCAGCTTGCCGACGCACAGAAAGAAGCGGCGGCACAGGCACAGCCCCCCGGTACTGACAAAGGTATCAAAAAGAACAGGGAGGAATTGTAATGCCGTTTGTTCCCGTACCAAAGGATTTGACAAAAGTAAAAACCAAGATTGCGCTGGGCCTCACAAAACGGCAGCTTATTTGCTTTTCCATCGCCGCCGCCATCGGCCTCCCCACCTACTTTTTTACCCGTGGGATCATCGGCAACAGCGCGGCCATGCTCCTGATGATTGGCCTGATGCTTCCGGCATTTTTTATCGCCATGTACGAAAAGGACGGGCAGCCAGCCGAAAAGATAATCCGTAATATGCTCCGCGCCCGGTGGTACTTCCCGGTTGTGCGGCCATACCGAACCGAAAACCTATATGCCTATCTTGAAAAGGAGGGAAAGATTATTGCAGAAAACGAAGCAACAACGCAATCAGGAAAAGCGGCTTGCCGCCGCAAAATCCCAGCAAAAAAGCAATAGGGCCGATTATAAGGCCACACCCGGCAAACGGCCTCCGTCCGGGAAACAGCAGCAGAAGCCGCCTAAGAAAAAGGGCGGCATTTTTAATAGGTTTCTCATGTGGCTTTTTGGCAGCAGGGAAAAACCTACGAGCGCCCAGCAGTCCATACCCTACCGGCAAATGCACAAGGACGGGATTTGTCGCGTCAATGACCGGCTGTACACAAAGACCATCATCTTTCAGGACATTAACTACCAACTCGCGCAGAACGACGACAAGACACAGATTTTTGAAAGCTATTGTGACTTCCTGAATTACTTTGATAGCTCCATCAGCGTCCAACTAACTTTTATCAATCAGTACGCCAATGTACAGGAATTTCAGCAGAGCATAGATATTCCCGACCGGGCCGACGATTTTAACAGCATACGCAAGGAATACTCCGATATGCTCAAAGTCCAGCTTGCCAAAGGTAATAACGGCCTTGTCAAAACGAAATACATCACGTTTGGCATAGAGGCCGATAACCTGAAAGGCGCGAAAATGCGGCTGGAGCGCATTGAGGCCGACATACTCAATAACTTCAAAGTGTTGGGCGTTAAGGCCCTGACGCTGAACGGGATCGAACGGCTGGCCGTGCTGCACGGGCAATTCCACCCGGACGGGCGCGAAAAACTCGTTTTCGATTGGGATGATATTCCCAAAACCGGCCTTTCCACAAAGGATTATATCGCCCCCACTTCCTTTAACTTCCGTGATCCCCGGACATTCCGCATGAGTACCACAATCGGGGCTGTGAGTTTCGTGCAAATACTGGCCCCGGAGCTATCCGACCGTATGCTGGCCGACTTCCTCGATATGGACAGCGCCGTGACCGTCAATCTGCATGTACAGTCCATTGACCAAACGGAAGCCATAAAAACCATTAAAAGCAAGCTGTCCGACCTTGAAAAAATGAAGATTGAGGAACAGAAAAAGGCTGTCCGAAGCGGATATGACATGGACATCATCCCCTCCGACCTTGCCGTTTACGGCGACGCCACAAAAGAACTGCTCACCGATTTGCAGAGCCGCAACGAGCGCATGTTTATGGTTACGTTGCTTGTGATGAACACCGCAAAGTCAAAGCAAAAGCTGGAAAACGGCATTTTTGCCGCACAGGGCATCACGCAAAAATACAACTGCTCTTTAAGGCGTCTGGACGACCAGCAAGAACGCGGCCTGATGAGCAGCTTGCCGCTGGGCTACAACCAAATAGAAATACAGCGCGGCCTTACGACCAGCAGCACCGCCATTTTCGTGCCTTTCACTACGCAGGAGCTTTTCATGCGGGGGGAGGCGCTTTATTATGGCCTGAACGCCCTTAGTAACAATCTTATCATGGCAGACCGCAAGCGTCTTAAAAATCCGAACGGCCTGTTTTTAGGTACACCGGGCAGCGGTAAGAGCTTCGCCGCAAAGCGGGAAATTACCAATGTGTTTCTCCTTACGGACGACGATATAATCATATCAGACCCGGAGGCAGAGTACATTTTGCTGGTGGAGCGTCTTGGCGGCCAAGTGATAAAATTGTCGCCCACATCGCCCCATTACTGCAACCCTTTAGATATAAACATGGACTACAGCGAGGACGACGACCCTGTTTCTCTTAAAAGCGATTTTCTTTTGTCGCTGTGTGAACTGATCGTCGGCGCGAAAGACGGGCTAACCGGCTTTGAACGCACCGTCATTGACCGCGCTGTAAAGAACATTTACCGGGAATACCTAGCAGACCCGCACCCGGACAAAATGCCGATCCTAGAGGATTTGTATAACGAACTCCGCAAGTTTGACGAGCCGGAGGCCCAGCGCGTCGCAATCGCCCTTGAACTCTATGTGCATGGCTCCCTCAACGTGTTTAACCACCGCACGAACGTCAATTTGCAAAGCCGCTTAGTATGCTTTGATATTAAGGAATTAGGCAAGAGCCTGAAAAAAATCGGGATGCTGATTCTGCAAGATCAGGTATGGGGCCGCGTCACCGCAAACCGCGCTGCGAAGCGCACAACTTGGTTTTATCAAGACGAATTTCACTTGATGTTGAAAGACGAACAGACGTCGGCCTATAGTATCGAAATTTGGAAGCGTTTTAGGAAATGGGGCGGTATTCCCACGGCCCTGACCCAAAATGTTAAGGATTTGCTGGCGTCGAGAGAGGTTGAAAACATCTTTGAAAACTCCGATTTTATTGTTATGCTCAATCAAGCGGCTGGCGACCGGCTGATCCTTTCAAAGCAACTCGGCATTTCTTCACACCAGCTATCCTATGTCACCCACGCGAACGCCGGTGAGGGCCTTTTGTTCTACGGCAACACGATTATTCCCTTTGTTGACCGCTTCCCGCAAGATACCGAACTATACCGCATAATGACCACGAAATTTTCAGACGAGGTAAGCAGCGCATGAGTAATTTTACCCGACAGGGCTTATTAGAAATGCAAGCGTGGCCGCTGGAGCAAAAAATACAAGTCACGCAGACAAAAATCATCGAATGGTATGTACGCAATGAGGGGAATATTGCGATCTCGTTTTCAGGGGGCAAGGACAGTACCGTGCTGCTGGATTTGGCGCGTCGTGCTTTCCCTGAAATCCCCGCCGTGTTCGCTGATACCGGCCTTGAATACCCGGAAATACGGGCTTTTGTCAAAGCCATCCCCAATGTCGAATGGGTATACCCCGAAATGCCTTTTAACAAGGTGGTCGAAAAATACGGTTTTCCCGTGATCTCAAAGGAAGTAGCCAAGCGCATTTATTATGCCCGGCGCGGCAGCTTGTGGGCCATTCAGCATTTACGGGGCCTTACCAAAGATGGCATACCGTCAAAGTTTAACGCACGATATATCAGATGGGCGCGTCTAGTGGACGCGCCCTTTGATATTGCCGAGCAATGCTGCGATGTAATGAAAAAGCGTCCGCTGCAAATATTCGCAAAGAAAACCGGCTTTAGGCCGGTTATCGGCACAATGGCAAGCGAAAGTGTGCGGCGTCAAAGCGCGTATCTGAAAAACGGCTGCAATGCCTTTGATTCTAAAGAGCCAAAATCGCAACCCTTATCTTTTTGGCTAGAAAAGGACATTTTGCAGTATTTGAAACTCACCGGCATCCCCTACGCCAGCAACATCTACGGCGATATTATCGAAAGCGGCGGCAAGCTGATTACCACGGGCGTCCAGCGTACCGGCTGCATGTTCTGTATGTTTGGCGTCCACCGGGAAAAGCAGCCCAACCGCTTTCAGCGCATGGCGATTACCCACCCCAAGCAGTATGATTACTGCATTAACAAATTAGGCTGCGGCGCTGTCCTTGACTATTTAGAAGTGCCGTACCGTTAAGCCGTAAAACCAGCAGACGATAAAGCGCGGTTAATTCCGCGCTTTTCGTTTGTGCAAAACCGGGAGGTGAAAGCATAGCAAGATACTTTCAAAAACGCGATAAGCATGTACAAAAAATGACCCGCGACGGCTTAGTGGATAAAAACCTTTCTTCCGGCGACGAAAGCCGCATAAGCCAGCGTGGACAGGAATTTGAGCTTAGAAAGCATGACCAGCCCGAAGCCATGCAGCGCACCGAAGCAACGGCGCGGCGACCGCCGAACTCAATTATAGAGCAGTTACGCACAGCGACGGAAAACCCGGCAGCCTATGACCCGTATTCGCAGGATGCAGGGCCGGAGGGCTTGCCGATGGAAGCCGCGAGGCCCACGGCGCGTTCACACGAAGCCCGATCACATGAAAGTCAGGCAGGGCCGAAGCCGCGCCGCAGACAGGCGGCTTTTGATACCCATAACGCGACAGCACCGCCGCAAAAGCAGGGCGAGTATGAAACCACGCCCGACGCCCCGAAAACGCCGTACAGCGAAGAAAATCAGCGATTTAAGCACCAATTCACAACAGCGGAAACGGAGCCTACCCCGGACGCCGCCGATCAGCCGGAACAACCCCAGCCCCCGGAGCGGCCCAGCCGGTTACAGTATGCCACCGGCGAGGGGCCGCAAGCTGCCCCCGACGCCAAAGCAGGACAGCGCGGTATCAAGTACCAGCGAAGATTTGCCCCGAACGCCGCGAAGCCCGTCACAAGCGATCCACCGGCCCCGGAGAAATCAAGCCGTTTGCAGTTTACCCCCGACGAGCAGTCGCTCATGCCTGATAAGAAACTGGATGCGCTGCAAAACAGGGCTGAAAAAACGGCGGCCAAGCTGGACAAAGCCCGCGATAAGCTCCCCACCCGGACGCGCATTAAAACCCAGCGCGTCTATGACGAGGCCAAAGGTAAGGGAAAAACCAAGCTCCGGCTTGAAAAAGAAATCATACCGCTGGGGGGAGGAAAAAAACCAAATATATCGGTAGAGATAGGCAAGGACGCTAACCGCTTGATGCACCGTGAGGCTGCAAGCGGAATCCATCAAAAAATCGCGGAGGTTGAGAAAGAGAATGTAGGCGTCGAGGCCGCGCACAAGCTGGAACAGGCCGCCGAAGATACTTACAGGGGCGCAAAGGCGGCGGCCCGATTTACACATCGCCGTATTCGTGAACACAAATACCGGCGCGTTACAAAGCTGGAAAAGAAAGCAGTAAGGGTAAATAGTAAGCTGTCATACCACAAAAACGTAAAAAGTAATCCCAAGCTCAAAAAAACCGGCGCGGCCCGTAAACTGCAAAAACAGAAAATCAGGCGGGAATACGCAAAAAAGGCGAGATTAGCGGTGAAAGCGGCGGGTAGAGCGATTGTCATACGGACAAAAGCCCTCATCGCCCTCATTAAGTCAAACCCTAAAGTTTTACTCATCATTGTCGCTCTCCTGCTGATAGCCTTTTTGCTCACCAGCATCGTGTCCTCATGTTCCGCTATGTTGTCGGGCGGTTTAGGCGCGGTCTTTTCATCAAGCCATCTGGCCGAGGAAGCAGACATGGACAGCGCGAGTATTCTATATACCGACCTTGAAACCGATCTGCGGCTGGAAATCGAAAACGCGGAAGCGAACCACCCCGGCTACGACGAATATCGCTATGATATAGGCGATATAGGCCACGACCCTCAAATGCTTATGGCGTATTTATCAGCACGGTTCAGGGATTTTACCTTTGCGGATGTGGAAGCTGAATTGCAAAGCATGTTCGCGGAGCAGTACCAGCTTACCTTTACCCCCGAAGTGGAAATACGCACACGCACCGTTACCAGCACCGACCCCATAACCGGGGAAACGACCGAGGACGAGGAAGAATACGAATGGCACATACTCAACATCGCCCTGACTTCCAAGCCCTTTGCCGATGTGATACTACCGCGCATGTCCGACGATGAAAGGGAAATATACGACCTTATCATGGACACTGGCGGCAACCGGCAGTACACGTTCAGCCCCTTTGAATTTGATTGGCTCCCGTATGTTACAAGTCATTACGGCTGGCGTCTGCACCCGATCACAGGGGTAAGAGAATTTCATACCGGCATTGATATGGGCGTACCCACCGGCACGGCGGTTGTCGCCGGGCATGACGGCGTTGTGTCCTCTACTGTTTACGGCTCCACCGGCTACGGTTATCAAATCGTGTTGAACGGTGAAAACGGCGTACAGACACGCTATGCCCATCTTAATGAAATCCTAGTTACCGAGGGGCAGGAAGTGAAAGCCGGTGATTTAATCGGGAGAGTTGGCAGCACGGGCGACAGCACCGGCCCACATCTTCATTATGAAGTGATCGTAAACGGCAATTTCCTAAACCCTATATTTTTTGCTCATACGAACGTAGTTTAAGAAAAAGGAGAGTTATATGTCACAGAAAATCGAAAAGATTGACGCCGAGATCGTAAAGGCCGAGGCGAAATTGGCCGAGATACAAACCCTCTTGCGGGATTTGAGAAGTAAAAAAACCGAAGCGGAAAACCTTGAAATCATTGCCATTGTCCGCTCCGTGAACATCCCGCGCACCGAGCTTGCCAACGTCCTTGCCGCCTTTAAGCAGGGCAAAGCGTTCCCGGTTATCGGCAGCGCCGGGGATAAACCCGCATCTGACCCCGATCCCGACGACGACACAGACCCCGACGATAAAGACTAATTTAGAAAGAGAGGATTTTGCGCTTGAAGAAAAGACTGTTTCAGATTTTTGCGCTTGCTTTATGCTTGTGTATGCTGCTTCCCATGAGCGCGGCGGCTACTACCGGGGAGATAGTAGACATCACAGACAGGAACGGCGAAAGCCGCAGGCCGCCGCGACCGTCCGACCCGCCACCGCCGCCGCCTGAACCCGAAGCAAGCTATATCATCACAATCGCCGCCCCGCGTGGCTGGCACAGGAGGGCCGCCACCGTCACGATCCGGCTGGAAGATGTGAATAAAACGGGCTTTGCGAAAGCGGAGGCCAGATTCGGCCAGAATGGAAGCTGGCAGGATATTTCAGACAGCCTACGCGCCCACGGCTGGGCGCATGTGGAAATCTCCGATAATGGCACGGTTTTTGTGTCCATTACCGATAGGACGGGTAAAGCGCATGTAAGATCGCTGTACATAGAGTGCTTTGACCGCGAGGCCCCCACCGTCCGGGCAAGAGTGGACGGCCACACTTTGCGCGTCGAGGCCGACGACGCCCATTCCGGCGTTGAATTTATCTTTGTAAACGGCCATCGCTTTGACGACCATAATAACGGCTTTCTTGATATTCGGATCAGGGATTATGTAGACAGGGATGAGGAAGAAATCTTTGTCTATGCGGTTGACTTTGCCGGTAACAGGAGCCGGACGGTTACGGTTAAGAATCCGAATTATACGCCACCGTCGAGCAGCCAACCCGCGACGCCTCCCCCGGCAGCGACCACGCCACCGGCGACGACCACCCCACCCGCCGCCAGCACACCGCCACCAGCGGCGGCTGCTCCACCGGCAGCATCTACCCCGTCAGCCGCGCCACCGGCACAACCGGCGCAGCCCCGTCCTGAAAGCATAACGCCCACGGACGGAACCGGCACGGTAATTGAAAACAGCCATAGGACGCCCGACGAACGGGAGTTTTTCACGATTGACACCGAGGCCGGTAATACATTCTATATCGTAGTGGATAAGCAAAAAACCGATAGAAACGTGTATTTGCTGTCCGAAGTCACCGAGGCCGATTTGATGGGGCTTGCAAGGCAATCCGAGCCAGCCCCACCCCCGGAGCCTCCCGCCCCGCCCGCCGCGCCGGAAATGAGGCCCCAAGCTCCGGCTCCGGAGCTACCGCCCGAACAGCCGCCAACCGAGCCGGAACCGCAGCCCGAACAGGAGCAACCCGAAGCCCCCAAAAGCGGCGGCAATATCGGCACAATAGCGATTGTCATTGTGCTATTCCTTGCCGTTGGCGGCGCTGGGTACTATTTCAAGATCGTCCGTCCGAGGCAGGAAATGTACTATGACGAGGACGAGGACGAGAGCGGGGAAACATCGGCCAACCCTGAAAACGCAGAGGATGATGCGGAGGACGACGATGTAGTATTTGACGACCCGCCCAAAAAGGAAAGCGAGGCAGAGTAATGAAAAAAACCTTTATCGCCCTACTTTCGCTTGTACTGCTGCTATCTTACGGCGTCACCGCTTATGCACAAACATCCACGCAGCCCGGTGAAACCGCTATTACAATCGTAGATTGGACAGAGGACAGACCGGGGCAACACACGGAAGCTACGGGCATTACGGGGATCGGCGGCCATGCCGCCATCCCCGTCCTGCATGTTCAGGCAGTAATCGCGCCGGTAAACGTGGAAACAATCACACAAAACGGCGTACTATTCATAAGAAAGACCTATGAAGTGGCCCCCGGCTTCGACCCACAAACTTTGGTGCAGCCTTTTGAGCAGGATGGGTACAGCTTTGACGCCATAGAGATTTTAGGTGCAGAGCAGCCCGGCGAAATGCTGACCCGTCCGGCCACTAAGATTGCCAGTACCGTGAGCGACACCGACAAGGAAGCGGATATATTGCCCCATTTCCCCGCCATTATTGATTTTGAGGAAGATGGGTACATCGGCCAGCTTCATCTTGACGGTTCCACCTTTAAGACGGAAGCGGACAGGCACGAATCATATACCTATTCAACGAATAAGCAACGGGAAATCCCCGGCCTTGACCGCAACGACCCGGCATTGATTGATCGGGAATGGAACGGCATGGCCCTTTCCGGCGTGACGTTTGCACAGGGCCGTGACGGGCGATACACAGCCACGGCGACCTACAAAGGCACGGCGAGGGGCGAACGCGCCACCGGCTTTGTCACCACCGCGACCTATCGCGGCGAGATCAGCAAAACAGTCCCCGGTAATATCCTGTACACCGTCGTATATGAGGGAATCCCCATCATGCCGCCCACCGTGCTGCCTACCGGCGAGGACATAGAGCCGGAGGAAACAGTAGAAGCAGGGCCGGATATAGAAATACCACAACAGGAAAGCAACCCCCCAAATGCAAACGGCATAACTGTCCTGCAAATCGCCCTGATTGGCTTTGTGTGCTTACTGGGCGGTATCTTTGGGCCTAAACTGCTGCGCGTAGTCCGAAAAAAGAGGGAGGAAACCGAATGATAAAGCGATTTATGAACCGGCTGTGCCGGAAAATCATCAGATGTAAACGCAGAATGATCGTGCATTTTAATGAGATAAAGAGCATCGGTAAACACTGTAAACGCCGGATCAAAGGTATTTACAGCGAAAAGATCAGGCCGGATATATTCATGGAAACGCTAAAGGAGCATAAATTCATGTGTGCAAGCGTAGTGCTTGCCTTTCTTATGTTCGTGACCAGCCTGACTATATTTCTCATGCCGGAAAAACCCGTAAGGTACGAGCTTGAAACGCTGGGCAGCGAGATTGATTTTCAAAACCCTGACATTCAGGTACACACCGCCGCGGACGGGATCGCCGTAGTGGGTACGCCGGTAAGTTATGAAATCATCGGCCCTGACATTGTGCCAACATCGAACGGCACGAGGATCACAAGCGACCCCGCGACAATCTGGCAAGCCGACGCTTCGCCCACTCATGGCGGCTTTACCTTGCCGGTTCAGATGGACGGCGACAGCATCGGCGTCCTGACGATTCCTGACATTGGCCTTTCCGTGCGCGTTTACGACGGAGAGGACGAAATGGAGTTGATGGAGCGCGGCGTCGCGCACTTCCGGCATACTTCCGCGTGGGATGGCAACGTGGGATTGTCGGCGCATAATATTAACCTCGACGGCACACCGGGCTATTTCCTCAACATTCATACGCTCCAGCCGGGCGCGATAATCAGGTATGAAACCGCGCTGGGTACGCGGGAATACAGGGTGGAAACCGTAAAGGAAATATCCGAAATGGATTGGTCATGGCTAAACCGCACACAGGATAACCGCATAAGCATGATAACTTGCATTACGGGGAAACCGGCAATGCGCCTTGCGGTTCAGGCAGTAGAAAAAACGCAGTAGAGCAGCACTATATACAAATAATTTATAGAATGTTTGTTCTTTATACCTCTTGAAATAGTGGTATTTTGGCAGTATAATATAATTGGGAGATTATTGCCACTAAAAAGAAAGCGGAGGGGATTATATTGAACAATGATCTGCAAATCGTATTCGACGGGAGCATCGGTTGTCGGAAAGAAGGAATTGACACCCTGATCCAGCCGTGGTTTGAAACCGATGGTATACTGCCTTTCCCTATCCCACAAGACCCGGAAACCAGCGACGTATTCTTCTATGCCCTTTACAATCCTGACGCTGAAAAACCAATGAAATATGTCTGCTACGTTGAGGACGACGAGGGCGAACGCACACACGAATTTGATCTGACAGAGCAAGAAATCGCTATACTGAAAGAGGGCATGGAAAAGCTATGCCAAGAGGATATAAAATGCGACCTTTTAACCTATTGGAGAAAGCGAGGGGAATACATATGAAAAACCGTGTGATTAGAACTCTAACGCTGGCCGTCATGGTGATTGCGCTAATCGCGGGGATGTCGGTAAGTGCTATGGCAAGTAGTGGCGAGGTACGGTTATCAACAGAAGTCAACGGACAATTCGTTCAACTCTATTTCCCGGCAGGAAGCGAAGCGGCGATAGCATACAACCGTGATGTAAAACCCCTGTTACCTAACGGCATTGGCCGGATGTCCGACGCCGCTATAACCGCAATGGAAGCATGGAAAAACAAATACGCTTCATCATCACAAGCCCCTAGTGTACAATCTACGCCACAAACGGCAGCACCGGCACAGCCTTTGTCACCCGAATTGATACAGCAGCAAAGACAAGAATTTGCCGACGAAATCATACGGCTTGTGAACATCGAACGTGAAAAGGCAGGGCTTTCCCCGCTTACAGTCAATACAGTAATGATGGAAGCGGCGGCGGTTCGTGCAAATGAGCTATCACAAGAACCCTCACACACCCGCCCGGACGGTAGACGTTTTGAAACAGCCCTTACAGATGCGGGATATTCATATAACCGAGTTGGCGAAAATCTTGCAAGGGGTGTGTTTTGTCCAGAAAATACAATGGAAAGATGGATGAACTCACCGGGGCATCGGGCAAATATTCTTGGCAACTATACGCAAATCGGAGTAGGCGTTGACGATTCAGGGGCAATACAGCTTTTCGCTTCTCCCAAAACCAAATAAACAAATAAGCGCAGTATCAGGCCGTTATCTTTACGAAGATAGCGGCTTTTCTCATGTCAAAAAACAATTTGAAAGGAAACTGATAATTTGAAAGCACAAATGAGAATATCATCGTTCTTTTTAGCAGTTATCATGCTGATAACCTTTGTCACACCCGCTTATGCGATGGGCTTTGACCCCATACAAGATATTTTCGATGTATCTGACGGCTGGAATAATGAGGTTTACACGCCGCCATCCCCCGGCCAGTCCAACACGACGCCTACCGATACCGGGGGGAACCCGACGCCGGAGCCGGAGAACGAATACGGCGAACAGGACGAAACCGACCTAGAAGATAGCGCGGAAGAACAAGAAAACACCAACGCAGGAGAGCAGCATCCAAATGAAATGGATGCTTTTTTTGCGGAGCTTGAAAGGTTTATGAATCAAATAGACCTTTTGGAACCCGCGCCAGCCGCCTTTGGCTTAATGGATATATCCCCCATGAGCGTCGGCAATTCCATTCAGGTGTCATTCACAAACCAAATGGAATCTTGGAGTTATGGCGGTTTTTTTGGGGATAGATGGCCTATGATTACGGCAAATGGCGCTGTTGTTGCTGCTTGCGCCGTACTTGACGGCCAAAACCCCTTAAACGGTACTTACTCCAACCGGCAAAACGCACCTGATAATGTCCTGCGCTTGCTGGTTGCATATGACAAAGGCAGCTATTCCCGCCGTGATCTGCAATTCGCGCTTTGGGGATTAACAACGGAAACGAATGGGGGGCTTATCAGCGCGGCGTCCTCCGTTGACACAACCGGCTATGTAGCATATAGATGGTCTGCCGGTTCCAGCGTACAGCCGATCTACACGCTGCATCACGACGAACCCGATATTCCCCCGGACGAGCCGGACGAAAAAGAAACCCGCATTGAGATCGAAACCCGCGTGGAAGTTGAAACGACAACCACAATCGAAAACAGCATTAGGTATTCCGAAGCGTGGGGGCAAATCACAATCCGCAAAGAGAACCAAAACCATGAATCCCTCGACGGCGCACAGTTCGATATTCGCCTTGAATTTGCAAACGGCGAAGTGCGGAATATCCGAAATTGGGAGGTTGACAACGGCGCAAGGCTGCTTACATGGCAGCACCCAGCCGGGGATATTTCTCCTGTTAGGGTAACTACGACCGAAGTTAGGCCGCCACAGCATTACTCCCTTGACCCGACCCCGCAAGTGGCGACAATTTCGCCTACCTATACCACTTTCTTTATCCAAACAACCCGGATGTGGACAACCGAGATGTCTTTCCACTATCATCTTGTATTTCACATTGGCGGCGACGGGGATGGTGAGGATGCAGCCCCCGCCCACGCCACAATCCCAAGCGACGCAAACCCGATCAGCGCAGATGGATGGGAATGGATTGCCGCATCCAGCGATAGTGGCGGCGACGGTGCTTGCCCTATTTGCTCCCATGAGTTCGGGCCGGAGCATAACAGCGCACAAGTTGGCAGCGATACCCAAGAAACGGCCAGCATGACCGTTGGTGACAGGGAAACCACCATTACTTTTCGCAATGTGCGTGAGCGCGGCCAGTTAATCGTAACCAAACTGTGCGCGGTCACATCCCAACCTCTAGCCGGGGCCGAGTTCCGCGTAGATGGCGTTGACTTAGGAAATGCTGGGAGCTTCAGCCAAACCGTAACCACAGGCCCGGACGGAACCGCCACCATAAACGGCTTATTTCCGGGCAGCTACCGCGTCACGGAGATCGGCTGCCCCCCGACCCACAACAATGACGCGCCGCCGCAAACATTCGCCGTGCAGAGCAATGAAACGGTGCGTTTGACGTTTCGTAACACACGCCGTCAGGGTTTAGTTATCCATAAGGTTGATCCAGAGGGGAACGCCCTGCAAGGCGCTATTTTCCGGGTGGAAAGAGGCAGCGGTCAGGTGCTAGGCACGTTTATCACGGATTCAAACGGCCTCATTATTATCCCCTCAAACCAGCTTACCACGGGCGATATAGTGGCGACTGAAATCCAAGCCCCGGACGGATTTTTAATTGACGAGGCCAATAACCCCCAGCGCATTTTCATTGATAATACGCAGCAAAACCAAAACTACCAGCTTACTTTCCGAAATTTCAGGATGCCGTCCATCGAAATTTTCAAGGTATCAGCCGACGACCCGACCATTTACCTTGAAGGTGCGATATTCAGAATAACAAACATAATGACAGGCCATATATTTGAAGGCTCGACGGACAAAAATGGCCGTATCTACTTTCCCAAGCTCGACCTGAACACGGTATATTTAATCGAGGAAATTACACCGGCTGGCGGCCATATCAATTCAGGCTTCCGGCAGGAAATTGTACTGCGTGAAAACCGTGTACATACCATCGTCGTGACCAATCCGAAAAAACCATCCATTACCATCCGCAAAATTGACAGTAGCGGCACACCCCTCCCCAACGCTGTGTTCCGGCTTGCCAAAGAGGACGGAGCGGAGTATATCGACGTTACGACGGGGCCGGATGGAACCGTGAAAATTGAAAATCTTGATGAAACATGGTTTTCATGTGTTGAAATTTCCAGCCCCAGCGGATTCTTGCCGGACGATACAAAGCACATTATAGACCTCCGCGCCGACCGCAACGTGACGCTTACCGTGACGAATTTGCGAATCCCAAATTTGACCCTCCGCAAAATTGACGAACAAACTTTGGAGCCAATTTCCGGCGTCGTCCTAAGAATCACGAAGCAAGGGGCCGCCGAGTTTACGGACGTTACGACCGGCCCGGACGGAACCGTAACCATCCCCTTGTCAAGCGGCTGGTTTTTCATTCAGGAACGGATCGCAAAACCGGGCTATATTTTGGATGATAAAGTCCACACCATCGAACTAAAGCCCGATACCGACAGCGAAATTGTCATAACCAACCGCAAAAAACCGTCTGTTACCATCCGTAAACTATGCAGCGTCACACAAAATCCCTTGCAAGCCACGTTTGAAGTAAGGGTAAAAAACGGGCGCTCACTTGGCACGTTCACCACTGACCGCACCACCGGCGAAGTGGTAATTGAGAACTTGGAGTTTACAAGCGATCCCCTGATTCTTGAAATTTCCGAGAAAATCGCGCCCCCCAGCTACCATATCTCCACCGAAACAAGGGAAATTTCTTTGCGTTGGGGCGAGAGCCGGGTAGTGGAATGGAAAAACACGCCGCAAAATCCCATTATCATTTACAAGCGTGACACAGACGGCAATCCCATCGGGAACACCGAGTTTTTAGTCACGACCGTAAACGGGGGGCATGTCGCCACCGTCAGGACGGATCGGACGACCGGGATCGCGGTTGTACCGGGCCTCGATTTAGGCTGGTATTTTGTGCGTGAAACCCGCGTGGGCAGCGACGAATTTATACTGGATTCAACGCCGAAGCTGGTGGAACTCCGCGCACAAGGCTCTAACGTCGCCCCCGCCGTTGTCGAATTTATCAACGACAGGCATCCGACTTTGCAGATCAAAAAACTAAATTCCGCAGATAACAGCCCCATGCCCGGAGTTTTGATAAGGGTAAACCGCATGAACGGCCAGCATGTTGGGGATTTCCGAACCGACGCGCAGGGCCTTATTACCTTACAAGCAGAAGCCGGATGGGTGCAAGTTTTTGAACTCGAAACTTTGAAAGGTTTCGTATTAAATCAAAATCCCGTCAATGTGGAGCTTCGCGTAAATCAGACCGCCACAATCGAACTGTTTAACGATCCGCTTCCGGGATTGCAACTTAGAAAAACGTGCAGCGTATCATCTAAGCCTTTGGCTGGCGTTGTATATGAATTTAGACGCCTGAACGGTGCTATCATCGGCACGTTTGAAACGGACGAGCAGGGTATCATTTATCTTGATCTCAATGAGCAGCATGTCGTCATAACCGAACTCAAAACAAATCCGGGCTACCGGCTGGACGCATTACCCCGCACCGTCGTACTCACGCCGGGGGAACTTACCATCGTGTCCTATAAAAATACGCCTTTCCCGATTTTGGAGCTTGTCAAACTGGATAGCCAGAGCCGCCAGCCAATCCAGCACGTTAGATATAAAGTGTTTGACCGCAACATGCGGGAGCTTGGCACTTTCTCCACAAATGCGCTGGGCCGCATCATCCTTACCGGCATGGACGAGGGAAAATACTATGTGCAGGAATACGACGTTTCCGCTGCCGGGCCGTATGTGCTGGATCGAACCGTCCATGAGGTTATTTTGTACAATGGAAGAACGACGATTATCACGCTTTATAACGAAAAAATGGGATCGTTGCGGCTTTTGAAAACTTGTTCAGAAACTTCCAAACCGCTTGCCGGGGCCACGTTTTTGATCTATGACGAGCGCAACAACATACTTGGCGAATACACAAGCAATGCGTTCGGGATCATAGAACTGGCGTCCAATTTGGAGCCGCAAAAACTCCGTTTGCGTGAGATCAGAAGCCCGGACGGTTTCGTTTTGGATGATAAGACCATCCATGAAGTGACCATAAAGGCCAATTCGACAACCGAAATTACTATCACCAACACCCCCATGCGCGGCCAGATACAGATAGTCAAGAGAGCCGCTGCCGCAAACGACATTACAAAGCACAGGGCCGGGGCCGTCCTTGCCGGTGCTGTCTTTGAGGTAGTCAATGAACACTTGGAAGTGGTTGACACCATCACCAGCGACAGCCGGGGAATCGCCTTAACAAAGCCGCTCCCGATGGGCCGCTATGCAATCCGTGAGATAAAAAGCGCCGATTTTTACGTTTTAGATGATAGCGTTTTCTATGCGGATATTAAGCTGCATGGTGACTTGGTACGCTTTGAGGTGCTAAACAAACCCGCCGAGATCGCCGTCACCGTCGAGAAGCGCGGCAACGTCGAAGCCTTGCCCGGCGACCTGATCCGCTATGACTTCTCCAATATCAAGAACGACAGCAATATATCGCTGGACGAATTTTATCTGCATGACCAGCTTCCCACCGACGCCGTGAGGCTTGAAACGCTGGTGACGGGAACATGGAGCGAACGGCTAACATACCGCGTCACTTACCGTACCAACCTGAAAACCGAGTACAGGGTATGGCGCGGCAATCTGCTGACGACGGCCAACCATGAGCTAAATGTTTCCGACCTCCGGCTGGCAGCGAATGAATTTATCACGGATATTCGTTTTGAATTTGGCACGGTGCAGCCGGGATTCACCGAAAAGGACGCGCCTTATATTATGACGCGGGTACTGGACGGGCTGCCACACGAACACCGCTTTGTCAACCGCGTTACCGTGGGCGGCAGAGTAGGCAGGGAAACCATTTACAATACGGATTCGTGGGTGACAATCGCCTTTAGCGTTCCCCGTGGGCCGCTTCCGAGAACGGGCCTGAATTAAGCACCGGCAGTATTTTGGGCATTAAGCTAATTACTTAATGCCCCATTCTCCTGCTTTATACGTTTTTTGCGTAGGTATTCGGCAGCTTCATCATCCGTGGCGTCGCGGTTATCTTCATGATCTAAAAATGCGCAGGATTATGAAGAAGTTTGATAAATAAATAGTTTAGCCCTCGAATCCTGCGCATTTTCAATGTACAATCCTCTTATACCTGTCAGTAATGCAGGGAAATATTTTGAGAGGGGATTTGTATTTTGAGCATTGATTATGAGGGTAAAAGCAAAGAGGTCCTTTTCATCCTTGAACGTGAAGGCTATTCAGCAATAACGGTTAGGGAGCATCAAAGCTGTTTGGGTGAAATTTTCAAACACTTGTCTGCACAAACCATGGAGTTCTCAATGAAAACAGCTTTAGAGTGGCTCGAACACCGCAAACAGTCATGGTCACTTTACACATACGAACGGTACAGGCGGGTACTCTATCGTTTTGAGAAGTATCTGCTATGCGGGGAAATCAACCGGGAGCCCCATTGCGGTAAAAGCCAATTCGCTTATCACGACAAAAGCGTAAGCTACATCAATCTTCCGGAGAATTACAAGGCGCTTTACTGCGAGTTTTACAATGCCATTTCTAAGAGGTTCGCACAAAACACTGTTAATCATTACGTTGCCGGATGCACCGATTTTTTGCTTTTTATTTCAGAGCATGGCTGCAAAACTCCCGATGACATGACGATAGAGCAGCCCCTTAAATATTTAGAGAGAATTGAGGAAATCACTTGCACAGCAGAAACGCAACGAAAATATGCCAATGGAGTTGCTCAACTGCTTTCCTTTCTTTCTAAGCAAGGGCTTATCCCCGCCTGTTATTTACAGGTAATGAGAAAGCGTGATGCAACAGCTATCTTGTCTTTGAGATTACGTGATGCGGCTTGTGCCGAGTCGTCATTTCACCCCAGCAAGCCACTTGAAGCGCTTGCAGCCTCATTTTTAGCAAGCCTTGAGGAGCAAAGATACAGCATTCCGCCAGAACGCGCGTACAAGCACATTTTCAAGAGTTTCTTTTTGTTCCTCGAAATAAATCACATGGCATATTCAAAAGAAGCGATAAATTTGTGGCTAAACCATATCCCTAAAGTCACGCATTGGAGCGCCTACCGTCAAATCATTACTTGGTTTGCGGACTATGTGGAAACCGGAAACATAGAGCGACCATCAGTTTTCAAATGGAGACCTCTTTTGATTAATTCACTGCCAAAGTGGAGCAGAGAAATCCTAGAAAACTATCTGACTGTACGCAAAAATGATGAATTATCGCAATCATCTCTTGCGATAATTAGGTCTACATGTGCCAGATTTTTTGGTTTCATGGATGCAAATGGTGTAAATTCGCCCGATGCAATCACTCCAAGTTTAGTAAAAGAATTTCATAACACTCTCTCGTCCGCTGCTCCCACAACGAGTAAAGCGTATAGGGTGGGCGTTCGTGGGCTTCTCAAGCATATGGGCGAAGCAAATCTTTCGCCAAAGAATCTATACCTTGCAGTTCCGACGAATTTTGCCCCGAGGTGCGAAATTGTTACAGTCATGAGCGATGATATGATTAACGGCATCTATGATTATCGCAAAAATGCGAGCAACCCGCTTGAACTGCGCAATGCCGCTATGATAATGCTCGGGCTGCGCATGGGGATTCGTTCCTGCGATATTGTGAATCTCAAAATCAGCGACTTTGACTGGGCAAACCAAACGGTTTCGTTTATCCAGAAAAAGACACGCAAAGCTATTACACTCCATATCCCTACAGATGCCGGAAATTCCGTGTACAGATATATCTCGCAGGGCAGACCGCAGTCCGGGGCATCAAGTGTCGGCTTTGTTTTTATACGGCATATGGCGCCATACTCTGAACTTACCAATAGTGTTTGCGGATATGCGATTAAGCACGCTCTTTCTGCACATGGTTTGAAACTGCCCCATAGACAGGGTTTCCACATCACACGCCGAACCTTTGCAACCCGGCTCTTAAAAGCCGGAACGAGGGTGGATTCTATAGTAGATGCGCTTGGTCATACATCGCGGAAGTCGGTAGATGCATATATGGCGCACGATGAAGAAGGTATGCTGCTCTGCCCTCTATCTTTCACAGTTGGAGGTGCGGTATGAAGTATATATTTGAAAGCAAGCTAAAATCATATATTATCGGGCTTATACAGCAAAAACGTGCAGATGGATTTAGCTACGACACCGACGAATATCATTTTAAAAAACTCGAT
>Ga0099364_10001762_pt1 | contig 35198 bp, 38 predicted proteins | sample TergutTh196P3_FD_73070 | JGI IMG/M metagenome (GOLD analysis project Ga0099364, IMG submission 73070) | Microcerotermes parvus P3 segment gut microbial communities from Pointe-Noire, Republic of the Congo - Th196 P3 | ecosystem: Host-associated > Arthropoda: Insects > Digestive system > Gut ... | reverse complement strand
TTTTACCTTCGGCATCGTTTATTACTTGTGCATATATCTGCTTATTACTTCTGAAAACAGTTAGGCGCGGCTGTTCGGCTGTTCCCGATACCTTGCCTCTGATTTTCCGTTTAATCTTCAATCTTCTTTCCTCTTTCGTTACCATAATCTATCTTTTTTAGCGCCTTTATTTAGCCGCAGATTTACCTGATTTTCTCCTTATCACTTCTCCTACAAACTTGACGCCTTTTCCTTTATATGGTTCAGGCTTGCGGAACGAACGTATTTTTGCACACACCTGGCCTAACAGTTGCTTGTCGGCCGATTCGAGTATGATCAGCGGGTTCTTGTTACGCTCCATCTTTGTTTCAACCTTCACTTCTTTTGGCAACTCCAAATAGATATTATGTGTATAACCGAGCAAAAGTTCGAGTACCTGTCCCGTATTGGTCACACGATAACCGACGCCTACCAATTCAAGCTCTTTGCGGAAGCCGGTCGTAACGCCGATAACCATATTATTCAATAACGAACGGTAAAGGCCATGCAGCGCACGATACATTTTTTCATCCGAAGGACGCTCAACAGTCAGTATACCGTTGTCCGTTTTCACGGTGATGTCCGGATTGACCGTCTGAAAAAGTTCGCCTTTCGGTCCTTTCAATAAGATTCCGCCGTCTTTTTGAGTGACTGTCACTCCCGACGGAATTTGTATGGGTAATTTTCCTATTCTTGACATATTCGTTTCCTCCTTCTTAATAGACAAAACATAATACCTCTCCGCCAATCTTCAGGTCGCGCGCTTCCTTATCGGTCATCACGCCCTTTGAAGTAGAAAGAATAGCAATTCCCAAACCATTCAGTACACGGGGGATATCCTTGTACCCCGTATATTTACGTAAACCCGGCCTCGAAATCCTCATTAGTTTCTTAATCGCGTTTACTTTATTTACCGGGTCATACTTCAGGGCGATTTTGATTGTGCCCTGCGGACCCTCGTCGATAAACTTGAAGTTAAGGATATATCCTTTATCATAAAGGATTTTCGTTATCTCCTTCTTCAGGTTCGACGCCGGCGCCTCTACTACTCTGTGCTGCGCCTTGATTGCGTTCCGCAATCTCGTTAAATAATCTGCAATAGGATCTGTCATATCTTTTATAATTAAATTGATCCGGCCAATCCGGACAATATTTATTTAAGTTCTCAGTTTTCAGTTTTCAGTTTTCAGTTTTTTTTAGCGTTCAATTACTGAAAACTGAAAACTGAAAACTGAAAACTGATAACTACTTACCAGCTTGCTTTTTTTACGCCTGGAATCAATCCATGCGATGCCATCTCTCGAAACTGTATACGCGAGATGCCAAACTGTCGCATATATCCTTTCGGTCTACCGGTTATCTTGCACCGGTTATGTAATCGCACGGGCGAAGCGTTCTTAGGCAGGGATTGCATATCTTCAAACCTTCCTTCCGCTTTCATCTGCGCTCTTTTGGCGGCGTACTTCGCCACTAATTTGGCTCTTTTCACTTCGCGAGCCTTCATTGATTCTTTAGCCATATATTCAATTCCGTTTAATATTCTTAAAGGGCAGACCAAACGCTCTCAGCAAGGCATAACCTTCTTCGTCGGTCTTTGCTGAGGTCACAAAGGTAATATTCATTCCCAATATTTTAGTAATATTGTCGATATTAATTTCAGGAAAGATAATTTGTTCCTGTATTCCGAGCGTATAGTTACCCCGTCCATCCAACTTACTGTCAATCCCTTTGAAGTCGCGGATACGAGGCAAGGCTACACGTACAAGTCTTTCCAAGAACTCATACATCTTTTCCTGACGTAATGTAACCATCACGCCAATAGGCATTTTACGACGCAACTTAAAGTTGGAGACGTCTTTTTTCGACTGGGTCGAAACTGCTTTCTGCCCGGTAATCGTCGTCAACTCATCGACTGCCACATCAATGATTTTCTTGTCGGCGGTAGCGATACCAATGCCCTGGTTGATCACTATCTTCTTCAGAACGGGGACTTGCATCACCGATTTGTAGTTAAATTCCTTTTTCAGGGCGGGAACGATTCGTTCCTTATAATCCTGTTTCAATGTCGCTTTACTCATTACTTCAATTCCTCCCCTGATCGTTTAGCGTAGCGTACTAATTTTTTTGTTTTTGCATTAATCTCCCGTCCGATGCGCGTCGGCTTACCCGACTTCGGGTCTACCGGATTCAGGTTGGAGATATGAACGGCCAGTTCTGTCTTTGTCCGTCCTCCCTGCGTATTTTTCGCATTCGGCTTTGTATGTTTCGTCACCATGTTGATACCCTCTACGATGGCGCGTTGCTCCGTGACAAGCACTTTCAGCACCCGTCCCGTCTTGCCCCGGTCCTCGCCGGTATTCACATAGACGATGTCGCCTTTCTTTATATGTAATTTACTCATCTTTTATTAGTTTTCAGTTTTCAGTTTTCAGTTTTCAGTTTTTTTTCTTACAACCGTCCGCTGACAACTTCATTGTTCATTGTTCATTGTTCATTCTCAAAGCACTTCCGGCGCTAATGATACGATTTTCATATTTGTCATGCGCAGTTCGCGGGCTACGGGGCCGAAAATGCGGCTGCCGCGTATCTCGCCTGCCTGATTCAATAATACGCAGGCGTTATCATCGAAGCGTATATAGGAACCGTCCTGGCGACGTATCTCCTTTTTCGTCCGGACAATGATCGCTTTGGATACAGTACCCTTTTTGATGTCGCTTGCCGGGATCACATTTTTTACGGAAACAATAATAATATCGCCGACCGAAGCATAACGTCGGCGTGTTCCTCCTAATACGCGGATGCACAGCGCTTCTTTTCCGCCGCTATTATCCGCAATTGTCAATCTTGATTCCTGTTGTATCATCTTATTTTGCTCTTTCTATTATTTGTACAAGACGCCAACGTTTCGTTTTACTCAACGGACGCGTTTCCATAATTCTTACCGTATCGCCCATGTTGCACTCATTTTTCTCATCATGAACATGATATTTCTTTGTCTTACTCACGAATTTACCGTAGATAGGATGCTTCTCTTTCCATTTGACGGCAACCGTGACGCTTTTTTCCATCTTGTTGCTCAGGACAATACCGGTTCTTTCTTTCCTTAAATTTCTTGTTTCCATCAGGTTTCCGTATTTATAATTTGCTCTTCTCTCTGCCATAATTCCGTCTTCACACGGGCGATTGTCCTGCGTAATTGTTTGATTTTGGAAGGATTATCCAATGGTGAGATACTGTGATTAATCTTCAACTGTTGCAGCGAAAAGGTGTCTGCATCTACTCTCTCTATCAACTCTTTGGTACTAAGACCTTTTATTTCAGCTATTTTCATACCTACACAATTTCATTTTTGATGTCATAATCGCGGCGCACCACAAACTTGGTCGTTACCGGAAGTTTTTGCGCTGCGAGGCGCAATGCTTCTTTAGCGATTTCAAAGGATACCCCTTCTACTTCAAATATCATACGTCCCGGCGTCACCGGCGCCACGAAGCCTTCCGGGTCGCCTTTTCCCTTACCCATACGCACGTCGGCCGGTTTCTTTGTAATGGGTTTATCCGGGAAAACCCTGAGCCATACCTGTCCCTGACGTTGCATATACCTTGTCACTGCCACACGCGCCGCTTCCAGCTGCCTGCCTGTGAGCCATATCGTACCTAATGATTTTATTCCGAACGAACCGAACGCCAATTGATTACCTCTTTGCGCAAAACCTTTCGCACGGCCTTTCATCGGCCTTCTATATTTTACTTTTTTAGGTTGTAACATAATTCCTTGTTTTTTTTAATAACGATTCGTCCTGTTTCTATCCCTGCCTCTGTCGCGGTTGTCACGGTCGCCTCTACCCCGTTTGAACGGTTTGTCGCCGCGTGCAAAGCCACCCTGGTTATCGCCTCCCTTACGACCTCCAAATTCTTTCTGTGCGGCAAACGAGGGCGCCAGGTCTTTTTTGCCATATTGCTCGCCGCGGCAAATCCACACCTTGATACCGAGAAGGCCTACTTTTGTCAGCGCCTCGGCTAATGCATAATCGATGTCGGCGCGAAACGTATGCAAAGGGGTACGCCCTTCCTTATACATCTCCGAGCGAGCCATCTCGGCGCCGTTCAGTCGGCCGGAAATCTGCACTTTGATACCTTCGGCTCCCATACGCATCGTCGAAGCGATAGCCATCTTCACCGCACGACGGTATGCTATCTTACCTTCCAACTGGCGGGCGATGTTCGTCGCCACAATCACGGCGTCCAACTCCGGACGTTTTATTTCATAGATGTTGATCTGCACTTCCTTATCGGTGATCTTTTTCAACTCTTCCTTCAGTTTATCTACTTCAGAGCCTGCTTTGCCAATGATGAGACCGGGTCGCGATGAACATACGGTTATAGTGATCAGCTTCAGCGTACGTTCTATCACAATGCGCGACACGCTCGCTTTTGCAAGACGGGCGTTCAGGTATTTGCGTATCTTACTGTCTTCCAGCAATATATCGCCATAATTCTTTCCGCCATACCAATTGGAATCCCATCCACGGATGATTCCCAGACGATTACTTATCGGATTTACTTTTTGTCCCATCTGCAATTAATTTTGACTTTCTATATTATTTTCAGTAGCTTCAATAGCTTCACTCGCGACGGCTTTCGTGTCGACAAACAGTGTGACATGATTGGAACGTTTACGGACACGATAACCGCGTCCTTGTGGCGCCGGACGCATTCGTTTTATTGTCGTAGAAACATCCACATTGACGGAGGTCACGTATAACATGCCGCTTTCGGCTTTGCGCTCGTTTTTCGCTTCCCAGTTGGCTATCGCCGAGCGGAGCAGTTTTTCTATCTTGGCGGCCGCCTCCTTATTGGAAAATTTCAGGACGCCCAACGCACGAAACACTTCCATACCCCGGATCATGTCCACCACTAAACGCATCTTGCGTGGCGAACTCGGCACCTTGTTCAATTTTGCAAAAGAAACCTTCTTCAACGCTTCTTTTCTTCCCTCTGCTGATTTTCTCTTTCTTGCACCCATAGTTTAATCATTTTCTCTTGTTACCGGCATGACCTCGGAAAATTCGCGTCGGCGAAAACTCCCCTAATTTATGACCTACCATATTCTCGGTGATAAACACCGGTATAAACTTATTACCATTATGGACGGCAATCGTATGGCCGACGAAATCCGGAGAGATCATGGACGCGCGCGCCCAAGTCTTGATGACTGCCTTTTTGCCCGCATCATTCATAGCTAAGATTCTATTTTCCAGCTTTACATTGATATACGGACCTTTCTTTAATGAACGACTCATAGTTATCTTTCAATTAATCAGTTTACTTTTTCCTTCTCTCAATAATATAGCGCGAAGTGGATTTTTTCGGAGCTCTCGTCTTGTATCCCTTAGCATACAAGCCTTTGCGCGAACGGGGATGACCGCCTGTTGCGCGTCCTTCGCCGCCGCCCATCGGGTGGTCGACCGGATTCATCACCACGCCGCGGTTACGGGGGCGACGTCCCAACCATCTCGAACGACCGGCTTTACCTGATTTTTCAAGCCCATGGTCCGAATTACCTACGCTACCTATGGTCGCTTTACATGCCGATAATATCTTCCTTATTTCTCCGGAAGGCATCTTAATGATTACATAACCGCTTTCGCGGGATGTCAACTGTGCAAACGCTCCGGCCGAGCGGACTAACTTGGCGCCCTGGCCGGGACGAAGTTCAATATTATGGATAATCGTGCCGAGCGGTATGTTCTGCATCGGCAACGTATTCCCTATTTCGGGCGCCGCCTGGCTTCCCGACATCACTGTCTGGCCTACTTCCAATCCGTTCGGAGCGATGATATAACTCTTCTCTCCGTCGGCATAATACAACAGTGCGATTCGCGAAGTACGATTCGGATCGTATTCAATCGATTTCACTGTCGCAGGAATGCCATCTTTATTTCTCCTGAAGTCGATCAGACGGTATTTACGTTTGTGACCACCACCGATATAACGCATCGTCATCTTACCGGTATTGTTACGTCCGCCTGAATTTTTTTTGCCGACTACAAGAGATTTCTCCGGCGTACTTGCAGTGATCTTATCAAATGCGCCGATAATCTTGTGTCTTTGCCCCGGGGTGGTGGGCTTTAATTTCCTTATTCCCATTTTTATTATTTAAACTCTTATAATTTTCTGATAACTGATAACTGAAAACTGATAACTGAAAACTGAAAACTAAATATTACTAAAGAAGTCAATCGTATCTCCTTCTTTCAATGTTACTATCGCTTTCTTATAGGCGTCCTGGCGACCGCTGACGACGCCTGCTTTCGTATATCGGCTTTTGAACTTGCCGGAGCGGTTCATCGTGTTCACACTGACGACCGTCACCTGATACATCGCCTCTACGGCTTGCTTTATCTCTATTTTGTTCGCCTCCGGAGAGACACGGAACCCGAAACGATTCGGAAACTTTCCCGTGATAGCTGTCATTTTTTCCGTTACGATAGGTTTGATGATAATTCCCATTGTCTTTTCCTCCTTAAACTTTTAAATTCTCTTCGATGATAGTCAGCGCGTTTTCGGTAAGCAGCAGGTTCGCTGCATCCAACACCTTATAGGTATTCATTTCGGAGACCGTCACCACTTTGGCGACTTTCAGATTACGTGCCGACAGGAATACGTGCTGATTGTTTTCCGGCAAGACGAGCAATATCTTCTTCCCTTCCAAATTCAGGTCTCTCATATAGGCGAGAAAATCTTTTGTCTTCGGCGTTTCCATCGTAAAATCCTCAATTACGGTGATAGCATTATCTTTCGCTTTATACGTGAGCGCCGACTTGCGCGCAAGCGCTTTCACTTTCTTATTCAGTTTAAAACTGTAATCGCGTGGTTGCGGTCCGAAGATACGTCCTCCACCCACCATGACCGGCGACTTAATATCGCCGCGCCGCGCTCCGCCGCTCCCTTTCTGACGGATCAGCTTGCGGGTGCTACCTGTTATCTCGCTTCTTTCTTTCGCTTTGTGCGTACCCTGCCGTTTGTTTGCCATGTGCTGCTTCACATCCAAGTAAATAGCATGGTCATTCGGTTCAATTCCAAAAACCGTATCGTTCAGGGTCACCGTTCGACCGGTCTCTTCACCTTTGATATTCAATACATTCAGTTGCATGTCTTAAATCTTTATTAATAAAATTGAACCTTTTGCGCCGGGTACCGAACCTTTTACCATCAAGAGATTTTGTTCCGGCAACACTTTAATAACCTGCAGGTTTTGAACAGTCACACGGGCATTGCCCATCTGACCTCCCATTTTCGTCCCCTTGAATACTTTCGAGGGAGTAGAGCAAGCGCCGATACTACCCGGCTTACGCTGGCGGTCGCTCTGACCGTGCGTCATCTCTCCCACGCCACTAAACCCGTGACGTTTCATTACTCCCTGAAAACCTTTACCTTTTGATGTTCCTACCACATCGACAAACGATGCGTTTCTAAGAAAATCCGCTGTGATCACATCACCGGGTTTATACCCTTTCTCAAAATTTTTGAACTCAGCCAAGTATCTTTGCGGAGCTACGCCTGCTTTTTTGAAATGACCGCCTTCGGGCTTTGGCGTGTGTTTCTCCTTCTTTTCAAGGAAACCCAACTGAACAGCCTCATACTTGTCATTCTCTTTTGTTTTAATCTGCGTAACTACACAAGGACCTACTTCGATAACAGTACATGGAAGATTTCTTCCCTCGGTACTGAATACGGATGTCATTCCGATTTTTTTTCCAATTAATCCTGGCATTTCTTTTTAAATGATTAATGATTAATGATTAATGATTAATGAACTTTTTCTAAATTCCTAATTCTTAATTCTTAATTCGTAGTTATACTTTAATTTCCACTTCCACCCCGCTGGGCAGTTCTAATTTCATCAAGGCGTCAACCGTTTTGGGGGTTGAGCTGTAAATATCAATCAACCGTTTGTACGAAGACAACTCGAACTGTTCGCGCGACTTCTTATTCACAAAGGTTGAGCGGTTCACGGTAAAGATACGCTTGTGCGTAGGCAGCGGTATCGGGCCGCTTACTACTGCGCCGGTAGCCTTTACCGTCTTTACGATTTTCTCCGATGACCGGTCGACCAACGAATAATCGTAAGATTTCAATTTGATTCTGATTTTCTGGCTCATATCGTTTTTTTTTAATTTTTCGAGTTATATTGTTTATAATCTTTGTAAAACGTTAATATTTTCTCTTGGCACCCGGTACTTTACCGTTCCGAAAACATCATCAGCTAAATGGACTGATAAATGAGGCGTTTGTTTCCAAAATGTCTTTACTCTCCTCACCATTGTTAAGGAAATCACTATTGGATTTGAGCTTCCGGACTGTTTGATTGTACTTTCAATTTCATCCGAACTCTTTCTTCTAATATCACATACTTTATATCCTAAGATATTTTTTTTACTATTCAGCCATTCTTCAAAAACTGATATACTGTTAAATATATTGTATTCGACAAACTTTCGTAGCTTATATTCAATTTTTTTATTTTTTTCAGGAAGTACTTTAATTACAATGACGGGTTTTTTTTCGGGTTCATCAATCCTATTATCTGAAGAAACTAATACTACATCGTTATTTTTAATCCCAAAGTTTTTCATTGAACTACCGTCCACCAATAATTTATCATACGTCGTAATATCAATCTCATCTCCATGGGCGACAAATTTTGCTTTAGGTATAATAACTTTGGCTCTGCTTCGTTTTTCATTTGCGCTACCTGCTGAAACTAATTTCATATCAAACATATCGGATTTTGCTGATATATTTTGAATCCACGCATTTTTTGTTGTCCTTATTACAGCCCAAATCATACCAACTCCAATAGTTAATAACAATATATTTAGGAACCATTCCATAAGGGATAAATCCGAAAAATCCAAAACTTTTATATTTAAAATATTTATTATCATGATTTTACTTATTTAATATATATCACTTTCTCATGTTCTTCCTCTTTTTGCTTCAAAAACAATAGTCCAGTTTTAAAAGCACCCATCAGACCGGTAGCAAATAAAGCTAAAATAAGAGCCGATATCCGATAAGTAATCGCCGCACTTGTAAACGCAATAAAGACAGCAAGCATACATAAAAACCATGCAACATAACGAGGCATCGGGACATTAAACTTGGACGAAATCAAAAAATCCATAGCAATATCAAACCCAAAAATAGCTACGGCAAGTAATATTTTTTCTCCGATATCCCAAGTACTTGCCGAAAGGACAGTAATATCAGGTATCCATGTTACATACGATACTAATGTACACCATGTAACGGAAAAGAATACAATTGTTAAAATATTTTTTGATTGCTTATTCATACCCTCATGCTACTTTATCAATTCTATTTTTCCTCCCATCTCGGTCAGTACCTGTTTGGCTATCGATGACGAGACCTGTTCAAAATGCGAGAACTGCATCGATGAGGTGGCACGTCCCGAGGTGATGGTACGCAAAGCCGTTACATATCCGAATGTCTCGGCTAACGGCACTTTCGCTTTCACTATCCGCGCGCCTGTCCGGTTCGATTCCATGCCTTCCACCTGACCGCGTCGTTTGTTCAGGTCGCCGATCACATCGCCCATATTTTCTTCGGGCGTCACTACTTCAATCTTCATGATTGGTTCCATCAAGACAGGCCCTGCTTTGACACAGGCGTTACGGAACGCCTGAATAGCGCATATCTCGAATGACAGCTGGTCGGAATCGACCGAATGATATGACCCGTCTAACAAAACGACTTTCAACTTATTGACCGCATAACCGGCTAATACGCCATTATTCATGGCTTTCAAAAATCCTTTTTGTATAGACGGGATAAACTCCTTCGGTATGTTACCGCCTTTTACTTCGTCGACAAACTGCAGGCGTCCTTCAAAATCAGGATCAGCAGGCCCTACATTGACGATGATATCGGCATATTTGCCGCGACCGCCTGTTTGTTTCTTATAGACCTCACGCAAGTTCACCGTCTGTGTGATGGCTTCCTTGTAGGCAACCAACGGTCGTCCCTGATTACATTCCACATTAAACTCACGGCGCAGCCTGTCGACAATAATCTCCAAGTGGAGCTCGCCCATGCCGTTGATCACGGTCTGACCCGTTTCCATATTCGATTCGACGCGGAAGGTAGGGTCTTCTTCGGCCAATTTCGACAAGCCGATACTCAGCTTGTCAATATCCCGTTGCGTCTTCGGTTCGACGGCGATACCTATCACCGGATCGGGGAACTCGATGGATTCGAGTACGACCGGATGTCTCTCATCACATAACGTGTCGCCTGTCCGGATGTCTTTGAAGCCGACGCCGGCGCCTATGTCGCCGCATCCTATCTTTTCCATCGGATTCTGTTTGTTGGAGTGCATCTGGAACAGGCGCGAGATACGTTCTTTCTTTCCCGTACGTACATTTAATATATAGGAGCCTGCGTTCATCTCTCCCGAATAGACGCGGAAGAAGCATAAACGTCCTACATACGGGTCGGTAGCGATCTTGAAGGCCAACATCGTCAGTGGTTCCTTCGGGTCGGGTTTCCGTTCAATCACCCTTTCGGGGTCGTCCGGGTCGAAACCTTCGATAGCCGGCGTATCCCAGGGGCTTGGCAGATAGGCGCAAACAGCATTGAGCAATGTCTGTACCCCTTTATTCTTAAAAGACGAACCGCAAATCACAGGGTTAATCTTCATCAGCAATGTTCCTTTACGGATAGCCATACGGATTTCATCTTCCGTAATAGCCGATGGATCATCGAAATACTTTTCCATGATCGTATCATCAAAATCAGCTATCGATTCCAGCATGTTATCGCGCCATTCCGTTGCCTCGTCCAACAAGTCGGGGGGTATATCTCCCACATTATACTCGGCGCCCATCGTCTCGTCGTGCCAGTAGATTGCTTTCATTGCAACCAAGTCAACGACGCCTTTGAATTTTTCTTCGGCTCCGATAGGTATTTGTACGGGGCATGGCGACGCTCCTAAAACATCCTTTATCTGGCGTGCTACTTCAAAGAAGTCTGCACCCGACCGGTCCATTTTATTCACGTAACAGATGCGTGGCACATTATACTTATCCGCTTGATGCCAGACGGTTTCCGACTGGGGTTCAACGCCTCCCACGGCGCAGAACGTAGCGACTGCGCCGTCTAAAACGCGCAACGACCGTTCCACCTCGACCGTAAAGTCGACATGTCCCGGTGTATCTATCAAATTAATCTTATAGTTCTCGTTTTCATAATTCCAGAATGTGGTCGTCGCTGCCGATGTAATGGTGATGCCGCGTTCCTGCTCCTGCTCCATCCAGTCCATCGTAGCCGCTCCGTCATGGACTTCACCGATCTTGTGTGTCAGACCGGTATAAAAAAGTATACGTTCGGAAGTGGTTGTCTTTCCGGCATCAATATGCGCCATGATACCGATGTTTCTTGTATATCTTAATATTTCGTCCGTTTTACCCATTCTGATATTATATATTAAAAGCGAAAATAAGCAAAAGCGCGGTTTGCTTCGGCCATGCGGTGCATATCTTCTTTGCGTTTGAACGCGCCGCCCTGGTTGTTGAAGGCATCGACGATCTCGGCGCACAGCTTATCCGGCATGGATTTGCCGCCGCGTTTGCGTGCATACGAAATCAAATTTTTCATTGAAATGGATTCCTTGCGATCCGGACGGATCTCGGTAGGTACCTGAAAGGTAGCCCCGCCTACGCGACGGGATTTCACTTCTATCTGAGGTGTAATATTTTCGAGCGCCGACTTCCATATTTCGAGCGCAGATTTTTCTTCATTCGGCAGTTTTGCCCTGACATTATCCAAAGCGGAATAGAAAATATCAAATGCGATATTCTTTTTCCCATCATACATCAAGTGGTTTACAAACCGTGTAACCCTTTTATCACCGAACACCGGATCCGGCAGGATCAGGCGTTTCTTTGGCTTCACTTTTCTCATTTTATTCTAAAATTATGTCCTTGCTTTTTGGTTGTTGATTTACCTAATCAGACGGATCACAACGTCTCCGTCATTGCTTCAGCGGCTACACTAAGCCATTTACTCAACCCTCATGTTCATAAAAAATCAAATATCCAAATAACTTAAACAGATTTATAATTTATATTAATTCTCTCATATTCATAGTTTTCAGTTTTCAGTTTTCAGTTTTCAGTTTCGGATTCCTAATTACTAATTACTAATTACTTTTTCTTCCCTTTTGCCGGAGCGCCTTTTGCCGGAGCGCCCTTAGCGGCGGCGGCTTTCGCAGCAGCGCCTGCTTTCGGTCGTTTGGCGCCATATTTCGAGCGTCGTTGCGTACGGCTTGCCACGCCTGCCGTATCCAATGTCCCCCGGACGATATGATAGCGTACGCCCGGAAGGTCTTTCACACGTCCTCCCCGCACCATCACGATGGAGTGTTCCTGCAGATTGTGCCCTTCGCCCGGGATATACGTATTCACCTCCTTGTGATTGGTCAGACGCACGCGCGCCACTTTACGCATAGCCGAGTTAGGTTTTTTCGGTGTGGTCGTATACACGCGAACGCATACACCTCTCCGTTGCGGACTTGAATCCAAAGCCGGAGACTTCCCTTTCACCGTTAATTTCTCTCTCCCTTTTCTAACTAACTGTTGAATTGTAGGCATATTACTATTATAATTTCTATATTAATTTCAAAAATTCTCCTTTACGGGGGTGCAAATATACGGACTTTTTTTATACAAACAACTTTTTTCGATTTTTTTTTTACTTTTTTATTCATCAGACAGGAAAAATATCGTCCAAATCTATCGGACTGCCCCCAAATATATGTATATTTGTTCAAATCTAACGTAAGTTCCATCTCAGCTCTTTTTTCGCTGCAAAGGTAGTACAAGTAAAGAGTAAAACAAAAAAAGTCCGTTTTTTTTTGAGCTTGTTGTCAGCAATCATTATAATAATGTACGCGCGTACATTATTATATTTATTGTTTCTACTCCGAAAAGGCGTTTTCTCTTACCGCAAAGAGCGCAAAGGTTTTTCGCAAAGTACGCAATTACCTGACAATAAATCATTTATTTTTGCGTACTTTGCGGTTAAAAGAATAAATTATTAAAGTCAATATCCCGGTCTAACAGTACATCATCCGCATCAACATCCGCTGAATTTTTATACCATTCATCGTCATCACTTCCTCCACCCACATAGTCTAACTCTTCCGATTCAAACCTGTCGTCAGCTATATCATCGTCTAAGGCTGAATCGCTCACTTCGATTTCTTTGTCTTGAATATCCTTTTCGCCTGAAATCGCCCGGAACGCTTCAACGCCGATATAAAATTTTGTCGCATATTCGTACTCATACGTTTTTTTGAGCTTGTTGTAAACAATCGGCGCTCTCATTTCCTCCCTCAGATATTCCAATGTGTCAAAAAGTGTCGTACGGGTGATATTGAGTTTTTTTGCCAATTCCTGATTCGTTCCGGTTGTTTCGGAGCGAATCAACCTGTCCAATTGGCATACTGTATTCAAATCAACTAACCGGTACATGATTTTTTTCCTCCCTATTATCGGTGAGTGGTACAACTACGGTCTTTTTCAAAACCAAGGTGATAATCCGGCAAAAACTCATAGTAATACGATTGATCGTATTTATTATACCGGATTGGCGCTTTGAGCAATTTACGCATAAACAAAATATAATCTTTCAACACCGTTAGGGAAATTCCTAAACGTGAAGCCAATCTTTCAGGCGTTCCGGTCGCTTTCAGGCGAATCAATTGATCCATCCTGTCCATCATGGATAAATCTATTAATTTTCTCATAGTACTTGCATTTAAAAAAACAAGGCAAAGATAAATAGAAGTGAATCAATAAAAATGCCTTTTTTTGAACCCGTTTTTTCTAAAAGCGCCAAATACTGATAATAGTCATTATTAAGGTAAGTTTTTACTTTCTTTTTCGTTATAGAATGGTCCTCTACGAAACGTTTTTGTGATTTTCTGATAAAAAATTTTGTTCGTTTCTCATATCTTGTTTTTTCTTTTATCCCGGTGCGCCGTTTTTTTCTATCTTGTTTATCAATCCCTCTATTTTATTTTTTGATGAATGAAAAAAACGCATTCGTTCCCTGTATGATGTTCCGCTTATTAAAAAGGATTTTGAAATCAAGTCGTCAATCCATTTTGCCGTTTCGACGCACAAGTCTTTATTATCCGTGACGATACTGTTTACCGTAAACAAACGAATGGTACACGACATTTTTTCTCCCCGTTTTATCAACATGAAGTTATTCTCAAAGTCGACATTACACAGGTAGAGGGAGAAAGGCGTTTTCATGTTTTCAGCCTTAAAACCTGAATCGGCATTTTTTTTAACAATATTCATTACTTCCATCAACTGATGTAATAGGAATAGTACGCTTTCTTTGTTTTCAAAAGCGTCGATTTCATAATAGTACTCTATTAGTCTCAATATCGTATCAATGGTCTGATTAGTCCATATTTCAATAGAAGGGATATATTTCCAGGCAGTTGCCAGCTCTTTGTAAATGGGGATGATTGTTTTTTTATCTAAATTACCGCAAAATTCACTGTACGATATCGGAGCGCGGGTCACCGTATCGTTCCAAGCATACAATTTGAAAAACATCAATTCCGGAAAATCTAAAATGTAAAAAAAGGGAATATCCTGGGCGGAGATATTCATTTCTATATCCTTCGCTGATTTATAGACATTTAGAGTTCCCAATAGATTTTTTATATAGGCAATATAACTTTTCTTATCCGAAAAATCGACCGGAGCATAATGAAATAATGCTCCCTGTCTTGACTTGAAATTGAGAATCTCATCCACTGAGAGATTATACTTTTCACATAAAGTAAGTAACTCTTTAAAAGATAGTTCCTTTTCGCCTCTAATACGTCTGTAGGCGGCGTTTTCACTTAAGTTTAACACGCTTTCAATCTCATCAACCAATTTTATTCGACTGTTAATTTTCGTTTTGATAACGTCAAATAGATACTTTTGTTTTTCAATAACTTCCATACAAATCGTTTAACAAGGTACAAAGATAAAGAGTTTTTTTCTTTATGATTCAAAATAATTGAATTTTTTTTTACTCAAACTACGTTCCGCTCCCTCTATCAGAAATTCATCACAATATTTTAGAAGCGCAAATTTTGCCGATAATTTCGGTTTCACTTGTAGATGCTCTAGCATCTGATGCAAGGCGTCTTCGTCATTGGCACAATCAATAATATGATGATTTAAACTATGATGGTTATATAATTGTTTTAAGCACAGGTCGATAGCATCTGAAGGTTCTTTTGAATCGATGTGAAAAATAGTGTCATATTCTTTCGAGGCATAATCCATAACTACTTTTTCAACAGTTTCAATCATTGACCTCTCATAAATAAGTTCAATATGTGAATACCTGCATTTTATCCAGCTTAATTCAATAAAAACGCCGCCATCGGAAATGAACTTGTCTTCAAGTTTTTTTTCCCTCAGGATTCGCTCTATAAATGCCCCAAAGCAATAAACAAATGAATCAGGCCATTGACATTTTGAAATATCAACCGGTAATTTGTATTGATAGGCGATAATCGAATATGGCGTGTTCACAATATAATCCATACCGGTCATTGCTGAAAATGCTTTGGCTAAAAAAGACCTCTTACTAAGATTTGATCCGTTAATTGCTATTCTTTTCATAATTTTTGAAATTATTTTTCGGGTTATCTTCCTCCGGCTCTTGTTTTTTCGTCTTCTATGCCGGTTGTTTTGTTGCGAGCCGCTCTCACTGTGGTAGAACCGAAATTATACTGTAGCGTCAAATTTACATAACGGCTATCTCGCGCGTTAAACACTGTATAATTTACGTTCTCATAACGCGCATATACCTTTTCTTTGGATGTGTACAATATATCGTTGACTGTGAGCGATAAGCTCAATTTATTTTTCAACAGTTGCTGTCGAAAGCCGGCTGAAAGATTTCCTTGCGGCTGTGTCACAAGATATCCCGGACGCATTCCTGAAATGTACATGCCCGTAATTTCGGCTGATAAAGTAGGCGTAACAGTGATATTGTTATTCAGTTGTACGACAAGCGAGCCTCCTTTATTAACAAACTCCCCGGATGCTTCATTAGAAGTACTGACGGCATAAATACCTTGAATAGTCAGATTAGCCATCCATATTTTGACTGGCGACTTGCGATAATTCAGCATGGCCGAAATAGCTTGACTTCTTCCGAAATTACTTCTGGTTGTACCATAGCGATGTGTGGCGTCGTCAATAAAAGGCGTCATCACAATCAAATCGGTTGTGCTGTTGTAAGAGATGCGTGTCATAAGGGTTTGAGCGAATGTATGCGATAATTGAACATTATGCGTATATGAGGGTTTCAGGTAAGGATTACCTCTCATAAAAGAATAGGCGTCAATAGCAACTTCAAACGGATTCAGTTCATAATAACTCGGGCGGCTGAGCCTGCGACTATATGAAAATCCGAAATTTTGTTTTTGTGACGCCTGATAATTAATAAAAAACGTTGGAAAAAGATTGAAATAATTAGTATCGTTCTTTTCGCCTGTTGTTTTTTGTTCAGAGTTCAATAAAGTGTACTCTCCGCGTAATCCTGCTTGAAAATTGAATTTTCCCGCTCTTTGGCTGATGTTGATATAGGCGGCGTCAATCTGTTCGGTATAAACAAAACGATTGGTACGGTTGGCGTCTATCTGCCAGTTGCCACCAGTAAAAAAATCAAATTTCATGTCATTATCCGTCTTGCTTTGGCTGACCTTAACTCCTGTCTCCATGCGGGCGTCTTTCCAGAGGGGGTGTGTATAGTCAAATTTGGCAGCGTAGACATCAATTGTTTGGGGATTGGTGTTTCGTAACTGTTCGACTTCGCCCGTCATCACGCCTGAAGGGTCATAATAATAATTCTTGTTATGCTGAAATGGTTCGGAAGAAAAACGGGCATAATCCAAATCGAAATTCAATTGTTGTCCGGGCTTGTCAAATGTAGTCTGATAATTCAAATTTATCTGAACTCCGTCGCCGCTTCGGGTTTGATTATTATCCGCCTTCGAATAACTAACTCCATTGAATGCTGGCATGATATTGGTAATGCCTTTTATGGATCCATTGCCAGCATCTGAAAGATATGCATTAACGATGACTCCAAGTATATTTTTCGAATTTGGAAAGTAGTCCAATCCTGCTTTAAAAGTTTGATATGCAGCGGCTGTTATCGATTTAGCAATGGTTTTCTGGTCAAAAGTGACTTCTCCGTCAGCGGTTTGCATAACATTGGTTTGATTGAGTTCTTCCCAACCGTTGGCACGAATAATGGCATAATTTCCGAACATATTAAATTTCTCACGTCGCCAGTTCATATTTAATCCTGCATTTTCCCTGTCCATCCTTCCTTGTTGATATCCGGCGGTTATTGTACCGTTAACCCCGAATTGCAATCCTCTTTGAGTACGAATGTCAATGATTCCGCCTCCGCCCGCTGCATCATACCTTGATGACGGATTGGTAATCACCTCAATACGGTCAATTTCTCCACCTTGCATAGCGTTGAGAAACGCTTGTAACTGTTCGCCTGACATACGTGAGGGACGACCGTCTATCCAAATCTGAACATTGCTTCCCATGATGGATATACCTCCTTGTTGATTGACCAAAACACCGGGTGTATTTCGCAAAATATCGAGAGCATTTCGTCCTGTGCTTTGAATATTGCCTCTAACGTTCACAATGTATCGGTCGTTGCGATTATCAATCAAAGGACGTGTGGCAGTAACCACTACTTCATTTAGTTTTGTAGCGCTTTCATTCAGGTAGATTACGCCTAAATCACTTTGTTCCGGAACATTTACCCTGCTATATGCTTTCTCATAACCGATAAACGATATTTGAAGCAAATAGTCGCCAGGATTAACATTACTGATAACAAAACGACCTGTATCATTGGCCATTGCGCCTGTGATAACACTCGAATCCAAGCGCAGCAATCCGACGGTTGTATACGGTATAGGCGAATCGTCGGCTCTATCCATTATTGTTCCGGTAAGTTGATGCTGTGCAAATGCACTTATCATGCAAAAACAGAACACTGTTATAAGAAAACTTTTCGTATTCATTATGATAAAATATAATTTTTTAAAAAGTAACTGATTCAAGATGCAAAAGTAAGATAGTAAAAGCCTAAAATGGCGGACTGCTCAAAAAAAATTCAAAGCCCAGCCTGTCTCTCTTTTCTAAATCTACCTAAGATCACAAAAGTTTTGTAAAAAAAACATTATCTTTGTTCGCGAAATCGTCTTATTATGGAAGTTGAAAATTGGTCATTTAACCTGCTGTTTCTCAATCATTATAAAAAATTTGTGCGCTTTGCCTATAATTATGTGCGAGATATGGTAACAGCCGAAGATATTGTATCAGGTGCGATTATCTATTTTTGGGAAAACAGAAAACGCCTGCCTGATGATACCGATGTGCCGGCTTACATAGTAACGAGTATAAAAAATAAATGTATAGACCATCTAAAACATGCCCGCATGAAAGAAAAGGTGTTATCCGAGATGGCGTCTGATGCCCAATGGGATTTGAATATGCGTATAACAACTCTCGAAGCGCTCGAACCGTCTGAACTGTATACAAAAGAAATCTATGAAAAAGTAAACAAAACGCTTTTGAGACTTCCTGAAAAAACACAACTCATTTTTCGTAAAAGTCGTTTTGAAAACAGGACGAATAAAGAAATCGCAGAAAGTCTTGATATATCTTTAAAAACGGTGGAAGCGCACATAACGAATGTAATAAAAGCGCTTCGTAAAGAACTGAAAGATTATTTTTAAAAAAAAATGTATTTCCGGATAGGGTTTTTTGATGCTGATTCGCTATACTATTGATTGCGGTTGAACCGAATGTCAATTGTTAAATAAAACTATAATATGGATAAAAAATTGCTGTACAAGTTTTTTGAGGGTTCCACTACTGACGATGATGTGAGGCGGATAAGGGAATGGGTTGAATTGTCACCGGAAAACCACAAGGAACTGATTCGCGAGCGGAAATTGTACGACGCGATGAATTTGTTAGTCGATGAAGTGAAATTGGATGATAATCGGACAAGAAATATTCAACTTCATACAAAACCAAAAGCGATTATTCGATTACAAATCCCGCAGATAGCAGCAATGATAGCTGTTGTTTTCATGGCAGGCATATTAGCGCATAAATACGTCGGTTATGAGAAAATTCCTCAAGCTGCCTGGTATGAGACAGTGGCTCCGCTTGGCGCCAAATCCCAGATAACATTGATTGACGGCACAAAAATATGGCTCAATGCAGGGAGCCATTTGTTTTATTCAACCGATTTCGGACAGCGAAATCGCGAAGTCCGGCTTGACGGCGAAGCTTATTTCGAGGTCGCCCAAAACTCATCTTTGCCTTTTGAAGTCATTACTTCCGAGCTCAAAGTCAAGGCGATTGGGACGTCATTTAATGTAAAAGCCTATCCGGGCGAAGCAACTATTGAAACAATTTTAGTGGAAGGTGAGGTAGAAGTGACGCAGACTAATAAAAAAAACGCTAAAAAGGATGAGATTATATTATTGCATCCCGAACAACGATTGACGTTGACAAGAACCAACGGACAAATGATTATTGAAGCTAATCTTATGATTAACACTTCATGGAAAGACAAACGCTGGCGTATTGAAAGCGAAGAATTAGGCAGTTTTGCCACTAAGTTGGAGCGTCGATTCAATGTGAAGATCATTTTTGAAGACACTATTTTGTCAAAATACAGGTTTAACGGTACTTTTGAAGATGAACCGCTTGAAGAAGTTCTGAGGGCGCTGTCGCTTGCTGCTCCCGTGCAGTTTTCCCTTAAAGGCAATCAAGTGACCTTGTCGCGGAACAAAAAATTTAATGAGGCCCACCAAGCCCTCTATGAACAATTTTTATGAATCTATCTACTACAAATAATCATTTTTATTAATTTTCTAATCCCAATGCCTATGAAAAAGAAACAATTTTTTAGTAATGTGATGAAACTGTTTTGTTTCATCTTAATGAATGTTGTGTTGCATGCAAATGCAACACCTGAATCCCGTATTTTAAATCTTGATGTTCACTTAGAGAATGTTACAGTTAAGGTGGTATTAAAAATCATCGAAGCAGAAAGCGAATACCGGTTTTTCTACAGCGATGATTTGAGTTTTATCAACGAGAAGATTTCACTCAATTTGAAAAATATGCCGGTTGAGGAAATACTTGATAATATATTTGACAAATCCGACTTAACCTATCGTATTTTCAGTAACAACCTGATCGTTGTCACTCCCGCAGGGGAATTGATGCAAAGCATTACTATTACCGGTAAAGTAACTGACGAGGAAGGGATTCCCTTGGCAGGCGTTACGATCTTTGTAAAAAATACCCAGAACGGAGCAATGACTGACCCCGATGGAATATTTACTATTAGCGTAGCTAATGAACAGGCAGTATTGACATTCTCCTATATCGGGTTTGTTACCCAGGAGGTGCCTGTCAGAAATCAGACTACCATTAACATAAGTCTAATAGAGGACACTAAACTGTTGGACGAAGTAGTCGTTGTGGGTTACGGTACCAGGGTAAGAGGTCAGTTAACCGGTTCTATTGTCAAGACAGACAGTAAGGCATTTGAAACGCGACCTATTGTAGGCGCTGTGAATGCATTACAGGGCGCCATGCCGGGAGTTACGGTTATTCGTGGCACGACACGTCCGGGCTATGACCAAAATGAATTTCTGATACGCGGGTTTTCGTCATTGAACGGCGCTGATCCGCTTATATTGATTGACGGGGTTGCCGGCGACCTGAACTTGATGAATCCCGCCGACATCGAAGACGTCACGGTTTTGAAAGACGCATCTGCTTCCATCTACGGCGCCCGCGCTTCAGGAGGCGTTATTATTGTTACTACAAAGAGAGGGAAAGCCGGAAAACCGAAACTCTCGTATTCGACTAATTTTGGCGTAAAAATTCCTCATTTTCTGAAAGACATGGCAACCACATCACAAATGATCGACATGTATCAGGAAGCAAAGACGAATATGGGACGTATATTGGCCTCACAGGAGGTGGTCGACAAAATCAAAGCCGGAAATACGCCCCCTGATCCCAATGGTGGATGGCTTGAGGGTTATACCGCGTATCCGGGTTTTTACGGTTATTATGACTGGAACGATATGGTTATCGGAAATGGTACGCAACAAAATCACAATGTTTCCATAAGCGGCGGCAGCGATAACAGCACCTATCTCTTTTCAACGGGATATAACCGCGACGAAGGATTCTTCAAGTTTGGCGATCCGTCTGTTGCCAACCGCTACAACCTTTCTTTAAACAACAACTTCAGGAACATTTTCAACCGGCTGAATATTGAATCAAGAGTACAGTTTGACAGCCGACGCACGTCGGAACCAACCGGAACATCCACTACGTTGGAACACTTGGCGAAGTTGTGGCGTTTTCTGCCCCCGTATAATGATGAAGGTAACTATTACATGTGGGAAGGTTTTCAGAACCCTATCAATATTCTGGAAAACGGCGGAAACAGGTATATACGTCGCGACCAGATTACGCTTAATTTTAAAGGCGAATTGAATCTGATTGAAGGACTGAAATTAACAGGGCAGTATGCTATGAGAATGTCACAGGGCGATACGAAAGTCGAAAATCGCACCTATTACCATTATGACTGGAATAACCGGTTGCACAGAACCGACGTTTACCCTAACAGTGTAAGCTATAGTCCAAGCTATACTCGTTTTTCGTCGTATACGGCGTATTTAGACTATAATAAATCATTTGGTAAACATAACCTTAACTTTATGGTTGGCTCTCAACATGAAGAACAATACAACGAGAGTAAGAGTCTATCCGGTTCAAATTTAGACAGTAACGATTTATTTACCTTGAATCTTTCGGACAAAACAGACATCAGATACCTTTCTGCTACTTCTACCGAAAGCGACTGGGCGTTGACTTCCTTTTTCGGACGTATCGGTTATAATTATAATTCGAGGTACATGGTCGATTTCACCCTCAGGGCTGACGGCAGTTCAAGATTCGCACCTTCAAAACGTTGGAGCGCCTTGTTCCCCGCTGTTTCGGCAGGCTGGAATGTAGGCAATGAAGAGTTTATCAGTTCTTTGAATTTCTTTGACCAACTAAAACTAAGGTTATCCTGGGGACAAAGCGGCAATCAGACAGGTATCGGAAACTATGATTTTATTCCGTTAATCAGCAGGAGTACAAACGGTTATCCATTCGGCATTCCGGGCGTTGCCAGCACAACCGCGACCTCACAAATTGCCTCACAATCAAGAACATGGGAAACCGTCACAGTATTGAATGCCGGCCTTGACTTTTCTGTACTGCGCTCGCGGCTTTCGGGCAGTTTTGAAGTGTATAAGAAGATAAATTCCGATATGCTTGTCACCCAGGATTTGCCGGCTTTGTTAGGAGGCTCTGCGCCCTCTCAAAATCTGGGAGAATTGGAAACCAAAGGATTCGACTTGAGTATCGGGTGGAGGGATAGAATCAACGATTTTTCCTACGGCATCACTTTTATTTTGAGCGACAGTGATAATAAATTGATCTCGCTAAAAGGCAGCAATAGAAAAGCAGAAGGATTGGTTACCGCAAGCGAAGGATATCCGATGAATTCATATTATGGGTATATTAGCGAGGGGATCATTAAAACGGAAGAACAGCTTGAAGAATATAAGAAATTAGGAGGCACTGTACCAGCCGGGCTTAGCGTGGGCGATATGATGTATCGCGACGTCGACGGCGACGGACAAATTACAGCATTCGGCGCTGACGGAGAAAGCGGAGACTTGGTGTATATCGGCAACCGTATGCCACGCTATACTTATTCGTCTAATATCAACTTATCCTATAAAAATATCGACTTCACGCTCTTTCTTCAAGGTGTAGGAAAACGAAATGTAGTACGTACAGGCGATTTTCAATCGCCATTCCGGTATTATTGGTTCCAACCGTTAGCCTATTATTACGAAAAGACATGGACCGTTGATCGTCCCAATGCGGAAATTCCAAGGATAATAGAAGGAAGTCGAGGGATGGATGCCGTTTATAACTGGAACTACCGGTACAGCGATGCACCTCATCGTTTGATTGATGCATCCTATTTACGCATCAAAGTTATTACGTTGGCTTACAGGGTTCCGCAATCTGTGTGTAACAACCTGAAAATACAAAGTATTCGCGTATATGCCAGCGGAGAGGATTTGTTTACCTTTGCCAAAGGAACATGGGGCGGAACGTTTGACCCCGAAGAAGGCTGGCAAAATACAGACGCCTTTACGTTCCCTTTTAATAAAACCATATCGTTTGGTATAGATGTTAAATTTTAAATTCAGTAACAAAATGAAAAATATTTTAATTTACGTATTCTGTTTCACAATTTTATCCGTTATTACAGGATGTACAAAAAGTTTGGATTTAAGTCCGAGAAGTTCGATATCTGACGCATCATACTGGAAATTGGTTTCGGATTTTGAAAAGGGGGCCAATTCATTTTATGGAGCGCTACCAGGATTCTCAATTAATTTAGACAGGGATGCCGACATTGCGTTTAATAATGCGAATACCACCAGTAACAGTAAGCTTACAACGCCTGATACCGATTCGGACTGGAACAATGCCTATACGCGAATCCGTAACTGTAACAACCTGATGGAGAGAGCCGCCGCTTCGGGCATTGCAGATGACGTCAAAGTATATGTGGCAGAAGCCAAATTCTTCATAGCTTTCAATTATTGGAACCTGTATTGTAAATACGGGCGCGTTCCCATAGTGACAAAAGTGTTGGATATTGATAGTCAGGAGTTGTTCGGCGAACGGGCAACAGCACAGGAAACCGTCGATCATATTTTAAGGAACTTACAGGAATGTATATCTGACTTGCCGGAAGAAAGCGAGGTAAGCGCTGCCAATAAAGGGCGTATCACAAAAGGCGTAGCGCGCGCAATGATAGCACGGGTCGCGCTTTTTGAAGGCACCTGGCGTAAGTTCCGCAACGAAGCCGATGCAAACGTATATTTAGATATGGCTATTGAAGCGGCTAATGCAGTTATTTCCAGCGGACAATATGCTTTGTTTACAGGTCAGGGCGAATTAAGTTACCTGAAATTGTTCGATGTAGAAGGCAACAACTCGTCCGAAAGTATTTTAGACCGGCGATATGAATTTCAAGTAAGTACACATTCTCAACCCCAATCCATGCAGCAAACCGGTTATCTCCCGACAAAACAGCTTGCTGATATGTACTTGTGTATGGATGGTTTGCCTATAGACCGTTCGCCTTTGTTTCAAGGTTATGAGTTGTTTGCTTCCGAATTTGAAAATCGCGACCCCCGCATGTCGCAAACCATTTTAATCCCCGGAACGGTCGTTTATTGCGCATTAGAACCAGCGCCTATGGCAGCCTGGCCGTTCTATCCCGACCGCGTGTACAATACGGGTTATATCATTTATAAATACAAAAGCCAGGTACCTGAGATGCAGATGGTTCCGAATAACAATCAACAGTATTTTCACCGTCACCTTATTCGCTATGCTGAAGTTTTGCTGACGCTCGCGGAAGCCTTGTATGAACGAAATGGAAACATCAGCGATGATGATTTGAACCGGACGATCAATGTAATTCGGCAGCGGGCCGGTTTAACGACGCCTCTGACTAATGCGTTTGTTACGGAAAATAACCTGGATATGCGAACAGAGTTACGACGCGAACGAACGATAGAATTAGCGCTGGAAGGTTTCCGCAGAGATGACCTTAGACGGTGGAAAACTGCTGAGACCGAACTCGTAAAAGCAATTCGAGGAATTAAGATAGTGGGTACAGAATGGGCAGAACCCGTGCTGATAGGAGGAACAGACAGAAATCAGTACGGAACAGCATCTTGGCAAAACCGGACGGATGCCGATGGTTTTATCATTAGCGAAGCAGCTTCTGAAAGATCGGGTTTCGATCCTGCAAAACACTATGTGCTACCTATTCCCGCCAGAGAAATTGCAATGAATCCTAATCTGGAACAAAATCCGGGATGGTAATTATTAATTGGAAAGTATCTGCAAGGTATGAAAAAAAGCATATCTTTGCAGATACTTTTTTTACTTATAACTTATATTTATCAAAATTTTTAATTTATGTATCGCTATTACGCTTCACTTGTAGTTTTTTTGTGCACAGCTTGCGGGGAACAAACTGAAAGAAACGCAACGCCTCCCCCTGATCCGCCGCGTATTGTGAATATTATCAATTTTATTCGCCAATTAGAGCCACGCGACGCGCGAATTACCGAAGACGTCTTGTATGAAACGGTTGTTCAACAGATAAATCAATTAAATGAGTGCAACCTTCCCGCCACTTTCCTGCTGCAGTATGATGCGCTTCTTAATCCACGTTATCAGGAATTATTGAAAGACAGGCTTTTCCCCGGTTCAGAAGTAGGCGGATGGTGGGAAATAACGCAACCCCACGTCGAAGCAGCAGGAATGATATGGCGTGGGCGTTACCCCTGGGATTGGCACGCTGATGTAGGATTTGCAACAGGTTACACCCCGGAAGAGCGCGAGAAATTAGTGGACGTCTATATGGAAAAATTCAAAACCGTGTTCGGTAAATATCCGTCGTCAGTAGGTTGTTGGTTCATCGATGCGCACACTTTAGCTTATATGTATGATAAATACCATATTGTAGCTTCGTGCAATTGCAAAGACCAGTTAGGTACCGATGGGTATACCCTCTGGGGCGGCTACTGGAACCAGGCCTATTATCCCAGTCGTAAAAACGCATTCATGCCGGCGCAAAACGAATCCGCACAAATATCCGTCCCCATCTTCCGCATGTTAGGTAGCGATCCTATTTATCAGTATGATACGGGATTAGGGAGACGTAGCGCACAGGGTGTCATTTCGCTTGAACCGGTGTACAGACAAGCCGGCGGCAACCGACAATGGGTAGAATGGTTCTTCAAGTCAATATTCGACGACCCAAGCCTCAATTTCAATTACACCCAGGCCGGACAGGAAAATTCATTTACCTGGGCAAGGATGCGAACCGGATTGGAAATTCAAATTCCGTTGCTTGCTTCATTACAGCAACAAGGTAAAATCAGGGTAGAAACACTTGAAACATCAGGGAAATGGTTCAGGGAACACTTCCCTGTGACGCCTCCTACCGCTTTATCAGCATTATCGGATATTCGTAATGAAGGACGCAAAACCGTATGGTTTAATAGCCGTTATTACCGTGCCAACCTCCTATGGAAAGACAAATCGTTTCGTTTTCGCGACATCCATTTATTTGATGAACGCCTTGAATCGTATTACCTTACCAAAGCCGGCACAACTAACCAGTGTATATATACTACACTTTCGTTTGTAGATGGGTTTCGCTGGAGTACCCTCGACAATTTGGCAGGGTTGCGATTTAAGAAATTAGAATCAGACGGACAGGTCTCCGAACTGTTAATGGGTGATCCAATCGTAACAACCCCTGCTGAAAATGTTTTACAAGTTGAATGTCAGTTTGAATCAGGCGAAACGGTACGAATGACTTTCTATGAAGATTATATGGAAATTTTTTGCAGTGCTAAAAGAAATCTGAAGTGGATACTGGAATTGAACGTAGCACCAGACAAAGAACTGCCTTTCACCACAATTGAAAAACGACGGATCAATGCTGTTTTAGATAATTTTAAATATGGCGTTTCATGCAAAGGAGCAAGTTTTGAAAAGTCAGGCAGCGCCTTCCGTATCGTTCCCTCCGGCAATACAATTACATTGATGATGAAGCAATAATGAAAATTTACCCATTAATCATTAATCATTAATCATTTTTTTCTTATGAAAAATATTTTCCATATTTTTAGCGTCTTTTTATGTTCGTTGTGTATTGCAAATGGACAGGTAAGGCGCGTTCAGACCCCTGATGAATTGATGGGGTACCGGTTTTTAACATTTAATACTATCATTCGGGTAAACCAAATTGAAGTCTCGCGCGACCGTTCTGTTGGCGTCGATGAACGTGATCGGCATACGCCGGAAAGGGTGAAAAGTTTTCGCGAAGCGGTAGAAACCGGATTCCCGGGCGCTCGTATCACATGGGCGTTCAGTTGGCTGGCGTTGCATGACACCACCACTAATTACCGCCAAATCAGAGAATTAGTAGCAAGTTATCACAAACAGTATGGGGATGATGTTACGTTTATTCCCGGCGCGTATTTTGCTAATGCCTATAACACGGTTGAACAAGTGAACAGGGATTTACACGAAGGCTTGGCCAAAGTGAGCGAGGTTGTCGGTGACGGCTTCCGTTCTCAAAGCGTAGTAGCCGGTTTTTTAGCTGCGCCCAACCTTCAATATCTGGCCGAAGTAGAAGGTATTCATGTCTGTCAGGGGAATATCTGGAGCCAGTTTTCGATTGATAATCAAGATGGAGACGGCGCTGTGTCATATCCTTATTATCCCTCAAAAGAGCATTTCTGCAAACCTGCACAAGGGAAAGATGACTTCATCGACTGCGTAAACTTGGACGGTTGGACAATGGATTTTCTTGCAGCACGCCGCAACGGGTTTGCTGACGGGTTTAACAGCCGGATGGGTGTTGGGCCGATAGAGACGATCCTGGCTTTCGGCAAACTGACAGGGTTGACGGAGATGGTGCACACGACAGCCATTCATTTTGATAGCGGTTTTGAGATGAACGGTTTCGCATGGGTGACTAACTGCTGGGAGCTATCTCTGCCCGGAGGTTATTCAGGTATCACAGACTGGTTGAGCGAAATAAGGCGTCGCTGGCCGGATGTGCGGTTTATCACGCAGGGCGAATTTGGATTGCTCTGGCGAAAACACTATCAGAACAACAGTTTCAACTATCGCTTCACTGAACGGGGCTCAGGAATAGGCGGCTCTGATTCCAACGGTAGCATACGCTGGTTTATGAATAAACATTTTCGTTTAGCGTTGCTCCGAAATTGGCAAACCGGTCGACCGGAACAGGTTATTGATTTTACAAGGTATGACGTCCCAGCTAATGAACCGCAAGTTTTAACCCGCCAATGGAGCCTGATGGGTGAAATAAACCAAAAACAAACCCGTCCGCAAGACAGGCCTGTACCACTGCGGAATCTTCGGGAGGAATTTCAACAGATTATACAAAGGGAATATCCGTATCTATTCCGATAAATATCTTATTATGAATAAAATTAAACTTATATTATTGACATTATTGACAGTTTTATGCTTTGCTTCAACTATGAATGTGTTGAATGCAAATGAATTATTTACAACCCAATTATCACGGTAAAGATTTAAAAACTATTCAAAACGTATTCGTGCTCATACGTGTATCGGCATTTCGCCGACGGGCGCCATCTGGACGTAAGCTGCATCACGCGCACCCAGTCTGAATTGCTGTGATTTTTGATTATTTTTTAATCCTGGCCCGTATGCAGGTTATCTGGCGATTGTATTTCCGCTTGCATTACAATTTTTTTTAGCTAATTGTAATTCGCGTACTATAAAAAAATCGATTCAGTTTGATGTCAGTGGATATGACATAAAAAAAATATTTAAATCGCACAAAATCAGAGAAATATTTTGTGGTAGATTCTTAGAAGGAGCCAAAAAATGGATAGGAGGTATTACCTGTTTAGCTATTTTGTTAGTACTACCTGCGACTATGAGTCGAGCGGCGTGGTTGGCGGCAATTGTCGGAAGTATTGTTGTTATAACTGGGCAGGGGTCGGGATTCAAGGTTTTGGAAAAAATCTTCTACAAAATTAAAACGAAAGGATTTAAGTTTTTTGCGGGCATTTTGGTGATATGCTTATTAATAGCTATTTTTGCGGGCATGTATTACTTGAAAAAGGATTCAGCCGATGGCAGGCTTTTGATGTGGAAAGTATCAATTTCCGCCATTGCCAAGCATCCCTTAGGCGTAGGAATGGGGCATTTCCCAAACGCTTACGGCGAAGCGCAGGCTGCTTATTTTGCTTCAGGCAAAGCTTCGTTAGCTGAAGAGTATTTGGCAGGAAATCCGGAATACGGGTTCAATGAGTTTTTGCAAATCGCTATTGAATCGGGAATTGCTGCATTGTTGTTTTTTTTCGGGATGCTTGTTTGCGCGTTTAAGGGATTGATAAATTCGAAAAATTGGGGAGTGATAGGGGCATTGGTTGCTTTATTAGTCTTTGCCTGTTTTTCTTATCCGTTCAGCATACTGCCTTTCCTTATTGTTTTCGTTTTTTTGTTGGCAATGAGCTTACCGGAGAAAGAAAACACACAGATCAGGCAAATTTGCGCAAATAAAAAACCTGTGTTATACCATTCAATATCTTCTATCTGTATCCCAACAATCTGTATGTTAGTTAATACGTTCTCCCTCTGGAAACAATATCCTGTTTATGAAGCTTACAAGCAGAGGAAATACAATCAATCCTATTATCGAATGGGAATGTACAAAGAAGCTATTACGAATTATGAATCGCTATATCCCTATCTCAACGACCAAATTACTTTTCTATTTGAATACGGGCGCAGCCTTTCACAAGCCGAACAGCCGGAAAAGAGCAATGAAGTACTGAAACGAGCCATGCAAATCAGTTGTGACCCAATGCTGTATAATATCATGGGTAAAAATTATCAAGCGATGAAGGAATATGCTTTAGCAGAAGAGAGTTTTCAGAAATCTTCGCTGATTGTGCCGAACCGGGTTTATCCGTATTACCTCCTCATGAAATTGTATCTTGAAACAGGAGAGGATACAAAGGCTAAAGCCGCTTCTCAAATCGTTTTGACGAAAGAACCGAAAGTACAATCGACGGCAGTCAATGAGATGCGGGAAGAAGCAAAAAAAGTTGAAAAATGAAAAAAATCTTAAATCTTTAAATTTTTTCGTATGAAACAGTCATGTAATCTCTTACACCCAAGCTATAATGAAAATTTACCCATTAATCATTAATCATTAATCATTAATCATTTTTTTCGTATGAAAAGCAAGTTGAGAAAGATTTTGAAGGAAGTAATGTTTTACACGGTTGTTGTGATTGTGTCGCTTGTTCTTGCTTTATGTTTACGCGTATTCGTTATTACTTCGATCATTTCGATTCCTTCCTGGTCGATGGATCCGGCAGTGATGGCCGGCGACCGTTTAATTGTCACAAAACTGATTCCCGGTCCTCGGATTTTTAAAAACATCCGTCAAATCAGGATAGACGGGAAAGTGCAGACGAAAAGATTTAATGGCATCCGAAAAGTTCGGAGGAATGACATATTAGTTTTCAACCACCCCTATTCGGCAGGTTGGGAAAAGATTGATATGGACTTGAATGTCTTTTATTTGAAACGATGTGTCGCGCTTCCGGGCGATACATTTTCTATCGAAAACGGAATATACAGCGTAAATAATTGCCCGGATTCGATAGGTTGTTTTTTCCGGCAACAATTATTGTCAGAAAAGTCCCAAGATGATTTTCAACCAAATATATGGAAATGTTTTCCTTATGATACTGTTCATTATCAATGGAACATCAAAGATTTTGGGCCTTTGTATGTCCCTGCATCCGGCGCTACAATTGTTCTTGATACGTTCAACTATTTGCTATACAAGAGACTGATTGAATATGAGACGGATAAGATACTTTTTGTAAAGGACGGCTTTGTTTATGCGGATGATGAGAAAATCAGTGGCTATACCTTCAAGTTGAATTATTATTTTATGGCTGGCGATCAAATTTTCGATTCGAGTGATTCACGCTACTGGGGAATGTTACCCAAAGATTGTATTATTGGTAAGGCTATCCTTGTTTGGAGATCGACTGATAAAACAACAGGCAAAACAAGGTGGAACAGATTTTTTAAAATTATAAAATGAATTATTATGACAAAACGCACAATTTGCTTTTGTATGACATTAATCTTTGCGGCCTGTTCGCGATATCCGGCTGATGTGGAAAAAGCATTGAAACTTGCCGGCGACAACAGGGCGGAACTGGAAAAAGTGTTGGAGCATTACAGCCAAAAACCGGAAGATAAAATGAAATTGCAATCGGCTTATTTCCTGATTGGTAATATGCCATATCATTTTACTGTACATGACGCCCGTATGGAATCTTTCAAATCCTGTCTGGCTGAAAATGAGCCAGAAGAAGGAATGTTTGAAAACTATACAAAATCATTCGGTTTGAATACCGGAAATATTGAAATACAGCCTGACATTAACCATATTACATCAGAGTTTTTGATTCGAAATATCGATTTTTCGTTTCAGTTATGGCAGGAAACGCCATGGGGACAAAATTTTTCTTTTGACGATTTTTGTGAGGAAATACTTCCCTACCGACTAAGCAACGAGCCAATTGAGTATTGGAAAGAAGAATACTATGCTGCTTTCCGCCCTGTCATCGATACTATGGCTCAAAGTAATCGTCTGGATGAAGTTTTCTTTACAATGCTCAGACACATACAGGAGATAGGATGGAACTGGGACAGTAATTTCGGTTGTCACGGTTTAGGAGCATCAACGCTATTGCAAAAAAGATACGGTAATTGCAAGGAACAAGCTGAATATATCACTTACGTGCTACGATCGGTTGGCATTCCTTCAGGTATCAATATGGTCATACAAAATCCTGACGATTACCTGATACGAAATCACTTATGGAACTATACCCGTAATATTTCAGGAAAACATATCGGATTCGGCTATTACGATTCATATCAAAACATAACCGAAGGTATATCGTTTCGTAAAAACGGCAAAATCTACCAACAAAACTATGCTTTACAAAAAGAATCGCTACCTGTACAATTTAAAGATAAATTTATCCCGTCAGGCGGACTTGGTAACGTACTACTCCGAGATGTATCATTCGAATATTTTCCGGATACACATATCTCGATTCATCCGGAATCGCATAATAAGTTCGGAAAGAGCGACATAGTATATTTATGTGTATTCAACGGAAAAGGATGGACGCCGGTAGCATGGAGTAAAACGAGCAACGAAATAGCTAAATTTCAGAATGTAGAACCCAACATATTATATCAATTACGATTCATTGAACGTACTTGGGATATTGCTGCATCGAAGCCTTTTATTTTTCATGATAACGAAAAAGCGCAATTTCTGGAAGCCGACACGACCAACTATCAATCGATGAAGCTGTTGCGTAAGTTCAGGCTTCCATTGTCATGGCCGGATTATGTACTTCGTGCTGTGGGCGGGAAGTTTCAAGGCGCCAATCGGACTGATTTCAGCGATTCGGTTACGTTGCACATTATCCAAGAAGCAGCCGATATGAGCTATGTTGATATTCAACTTGAAAATCGTGAAAAATATAAATATGTGCGCTATTTATCTTCAGAGGGGGGGTATAACAACATGGCAGAAGTACAGTTTTATTCGAACGGAAAATTATTGAGCGGAATGGTAATTGGAACTGACGGCGCAAAGGATCAGTTCCCGAACAGCTCTAAATACGCACTCTTTGACAATGACCCATTATCATTTTTTGATTCCGTTGACGCTGATGGTTCTTGGGCGGGTCTTGAATTTGACATGGCGTATCAGATAGAAGCTATCAGATACATTTTTAGAAACGATGATAACAGTATACGTCCGGGCGACACGTATGAATTGCTATATCACAAAAACGGCCAATGGTTTTCGTCAGGGAGGAAAACAGCCGATACAACCATATTGCATTACGAAAATGTCCCTTCAAATACCCTTTATCGATTACATAATCTTACTCGAGGCAAAGAAGAACGCCCTTTTACCTACGAAAACGGCAAACAAGTGTGGTGGTAGTGTTGTAAAACAGACTAATAATTAAATTTAACAAAAGTATACTCCGGATTCAGGGTGATTCCATAAAAAACGCTGTTTTTACGGTCAATCGCAAGACCATAAAACCCTATGTCGGTTGTATATTGTCTAATCGGTTTCCCATCCCAATCAAAAACAATTATTTTGTTACATAAAAAATTATTTTCAATTGTAGGATCAATATATTTTCCGTCATAAATAGTCCATATTTCGTCTTCAAAAGCCACAGGGTACTCGTAGGCAAACCTACTTTTTCCCGCAATAAAAGCAACACTTGTCGCATTACCCATTGTTTGTTCTTTTTTTACTGGAAAAAACTTATCAGGTCCATGCTTTCTTGTTTTTAGATTTCCATTGGAGTCATAAATCTCAATTAAATCCGTACTCATATAAGCAACAAAAATTGATTCATCGTGAGGATTCAATGCCATATTGCAGAAAAAAGATTCTAATAGTTCATAATCAGTCATTTCAATATTCGATTCCGGTAATCCTCCTTTGTTTTCTAAAAAAGTCCCATTTAAGTCATAAAATGAAAATCTTGAATGAATATGTTTTATACTGTTGATAATCAATTTGTTTTTTGTTATTAGTATTGTATTAAAAGGATCTTCTAATTCTATTTTTTCGCAAGGTACGACTTCTTTTTCATTAAAAAATTGATTAAATTGATATCTGTAAATCTGACAAAGTCTTTTATCCACCGCACAAACAATAGAATCTTGAAACTGTAAGTCACTAATATTTAAAGCTTCATTAGGGCCGCTACCAAAACTAATAAAATCACCAATTTTTTTCATATCCTTTAAATGAAAAACAGTGACAAGATTTGACTGTTTCATATTAATTGTAAATAGAAGACTGTCTTTTAAAAATAAACTACGCGGCATGATTGGTTCATCAACATCAATTATTATTCCCGTTAAATGTTTTTTTTCTTGTATATCCAACATTGAAAACGATTGAACATTTCTGTACTTATGTTCGTTACATGATAATAAAGTTAAAAACATTAAAACAGTCAAAAAATACTTCATAATTCTGTTCATTTTCTTATTATTTTGATTATTTATTAATAACATCATATAGGAAAAGATAAAAATGATTGGTAATAACTTTTATTTGCTCAACAATTTTCTCTTTATCTCTCAGTTTTACAAAAGATGAAGAGGTAAAGAGATTATTAATTTTCTGCTCTAAAGTATTATCAAGCGGATTTTCATAATAGATTAAAAAAATCGGAACATTCTTGTCAAAAGGAGTTCCTTGAAAAATCTTCCATTTAAAACTTTTATTCTCTGTTGGCTTAATATAATGGGTTAAAGTATAACCGGGTATTTGAATGATAAGTGATAAAAAATCGTTTATTTCGCTGAGTGATGAAAAAAAATCTTTTTCGCTCAATGATAACAAATCTTTTGTCATTCTATTAATAATTATTTCGCAAACATAAGTTGAATTTTTAGAGAAATGATTCGCCTTGTCTTTTTTTTCCATATGGTTGTTTAAATATTCTTCAAGATAATATTTGATTTCAAAATTGGAATTATTGATTGAATCATTTAATCTAATTTTAACTGTTTCATATCCTGGCGTCAGGTTTTTTCTGAAATTTGAACGTTCACTGCTTGGCGTAGTTACAACTCTAACAATACCTCCATCTGGAGTTATTGAATCTTTCCTATTAATAACTTGTTGTGAAAAACATATTGAGACAAAAGAGGAAAAAAGCAAAGTGAAAAAAATTTTTTTCATACGAAAAAAATTTAAAGATTTATAATTTAAAGATTTAAGAAAATAGTATTTCATAAACGCTTGGGTGTGATTAAAATATTGAAACTTACTAAAACGAAAACGATTCGTTTCGGCTCTTACTTTGTCTATCTCTCTTTTGTTTTCCATATCAATTCGAACTTTTGATTGCAAATTAAAAATAAACTTTTCATCTTTCCAAATAAAAACGCAAAATTTATGATTAATTATGTTAAATCTATATATTTTAAACATAATTAACATTAACCATGTAACGAAACTACTATAATTGCGTTTACCAGGATACTGCTACCTCTCACATTCTGCCCGACAGTTCTTCATCGGTCAGGATGGTTAGTACGGGCAGGCCGTCGGGGGTGACGCCGTTGGCTTCGAGGGCAAAAAGGGAGGCTACCATAGTTTCCATTTCTTCGGTCGACAGTGTTTTTCCTGCCCGGATGGCTGTCGTTTTGGCAAGCG
>Ga0099364_10001761_pt1 | contig 35215 bp, 39 predicted proteins | sample TergutTh196P3_FD_73070 | JGI IMG/M metagenome (GOLD analysis project Ga0099364, IMG submission 73070) | Microcerotermes parvus P3 segment gut microbial communities from Pointe-Noire, Republic of the Congo - Th196 P3 | ecosystem: Host-associated > Arthropoda: Insects > Digestive system > Gut ... | reverse complement strand
ACTTTTATATTTCTCGTTTTTGTTTTTGTTCTAGCGCGCCCTCATTCAGTGGCCTTTTCGGACCAGAACTCTCTGCGCGCGCGATTTATTGACAACTTTGATCTGCATAAATCGCTCCTTTCTGTTTTTATTTATTGCTGCGCGGTTGCCCGTCGCGGTTGGTTAACTGATTGTGGAGTATGGTGGTAAGTCGTAACTTTTTCGGCGGCGCGTAATTTTGCACTGCGCGCTCGCGGATTTTCATCGTTTTCGGCTCCCGAAATCGGATGTTTGGTAAGGATTTTTAAAGTAGCTTCAAGGCCGTCTTCGCTCCGCTCTTTCAGGAAATTCTTCACGATTCTATCTTCCAGCGAGTGAAAAGAAATGATCGCCAGTCGCCCGTCGTCGTTCAACAAATCAGGCAAAATCGGCAGAGTTTTCTTCAATTGCCCCAGCTCGTCGTTGACCGCGATCCGAATCGCCTGAAAAGTTTTCGTCGCCGGATGGACTTTGTGGTACTTGCCGCCGTCTGTTTTCGCGATGGCGATTCGTACGACTTCGGCCAGGTCGTTGGTTGACGTGAACTTCTCTTTCTTCCGCCGCAGCACAATCGCCCAGGCAATTTTCGCAGCCAATCGTGGCGGTTCTTCGCCGTATTCGATCAAGATCTTTTCCAAGTCTTTTCGCGACCAACGATTGACGATTTCCGCGGCTGTTAATTTGGCCGACTGATCCATTCGCATGTCCAGCGGGCCGTCTTTAGCGAAAGAAAATCCGCGCTCAGCCAAATCCAATTGTGGCGAACTAACACCGAGATCCAACAAAATCATATCAAATTTCGCATTCTCATCGCATAATTTCTCAGCTGCTGCCAAAAAATCGCTCTGAATAATGCGCGCGCTCTGCTCCTGCAAATCGCCGAGATGCGAAATCGCAAACTCGTCGCGATCAACTAAGGTCGCACAATTCGCTGCGCGATCGCGAGCAATCACCGCTCGGGCATGACCGCCGTAACCGGCCGTCAAATCCAAGTAGCTTTCACCCGCCCTAGGCCTTAGTAAATCTAAAACCGCGTCGAGCAGAACTGGAATATGGAGTTGTTGTGGTGTGATTTTCATATCCTTTTTCGCGCGAAACCGCGCTCCTTTATGATAGCATAAGAGGAGAAGATTTCACGCTGTTGTTACGGAGGCCACCTATTCGGCAATCAGTTTTGATTTTCAAACTGTTTGTTTTATTTTTCTAAGTTATGCTTGTTCATTCGTTGCATTCTCTATCAAAGAAAATCCGGTCGAACAAGCATATGAGAGACTTATGTGTGAGGTGGAGTTTTTGTTTGAGCTACTTGCGTAGCCCGATGTCCGACAATCCATTTAGCCGGCGATTGCTTTCCGGCTGATTGCCGAGTAGTTGGCCTCTGTGTTTGTTAAGGTGCCCATTTGATTCGTTAGCGATTTCCCGCCGCTGAACCATATTTTTGAAATTGTTAAGGATTTTTCGTCGCGGACTGCTCAGCCATTTCCTTGGACAGGATCCGCCAGTATTTCCCCGCCCGGACGACCACCAGTTCGCGATCGATCCCAGCGTAATCCAACAGGTGTTGCTCAAGGGTGATGCGGCCCTGCTTGCTGTCCGGCCGAACGTCGATCTTGCCCATGCGGAACTGCACGTTCAGATCAGCGATCTTTTCGTCCAGGATGTCGCCGACCAGCGCCTGCTCGATGTCCTTGTCCCAGACATTTTTCGGATACATGTGCAGATACTGACCGAAACCGCGAGCGATAACAACATCGGTAAGGCTGTCGCGCAACTCTGGCGGTAAAGTCAAACGATTTTTGTCGTCCAATCTCCGCTCAAAGTAATCCATTTCGGTCCGCCGCCCTTCCCTGTTAATTCATTGATTTGATGTTCTGTGGTGTTTGTTTATTTCCACTGACCAAATTATATCACCCACGATCACCCATTTCAAGCCCCTATGACCCACATTTTGATTAAGTCAAAGAAGAATCTGTGGATAACTCTAAAATAACAGATGAAGAAAATTAATAGCGTTGTGAAGAATACAATCCCGTTCGCTGCGCCGGAACTGAATAAAGACTTTTACTGCCAATTATTTTCGCCGTTTCTGACCATCGCTGCTCCCTGTCTCCAGGTTGATTTGCTTGAGCAAAAGCACGTAACGTTGCTATCGATTGATCTATCTCTTCGAGACTGTAGGGTTCTACCATCCGACATAGCTCTTCATCACCGATTAATGCCATTCCCGCCAACCAATCCAATTCTTCTTTACTAACTGGTCTAGTCAAAAACCTTAGTGCAGCATCCCAATCACGTGAATATTTACCCCCCCCCATGGGGTTTGTGTCGTCTCCAGTTTCAGCGCTCATAATAATCATATTATATAAGATAACCGCGTGTATGTCAATAAGATGATCTGTCCGGAAAACAAACCAACGGTGATGAAGTGAAGATAATAATTACTCAAGCTCAAATCGATAAGGATTTGACTCGCGCACAAACGCACCGCGTTTCTCATAAAAAGCATGTGTAGCCGCGCGGTCCTTCCGCGAAGTAAACTCAATCCGATCCAGACCCTGCTCGCGTGCCCAGGCCACCGCCGCGTCCCACAATTTTCCTCCGATGCCCCCGCCCTGCGTGTCAGCGTCAACTACGATCTCTTCCAGATAGCCGATTCGGCCGGCAAATGGCGCGTAAACTGTGTTCATCGTGACAGCGCCAACAATTTTGCCAGTTTCGTCGCGCGCGACAATCTGCGCATGGCTCGGCGATTCGACGATTTTTCTTAGCATCTCATCGCCCATGGGACTATCGTCAAAGCGTGCTGACAGCGAAGGCCCTAATTTCCCAATGCCAACCGCATCATCATGACTAAATTTTTTCAGCCTCTCGATTGTAATTTCTTTAATCATTCTTTTCCTTCTTATTAATTTGCGCCGCGACGATTTTGATCGAACCCAAGACATCCGCAGTTGTGCTGCCGCGCGACAGATCGGAAATAGGCTTGTTAAAGCCAAGCAAGATCGGTCCATATGCATGCGCACCAGCAAACTGTTCTAATGCCTTGTACAAAATGTTACCGCTGTTCAGATCGGGCGCAATTAACACGTTAGCTTGGCCGGCGACCTCTGACTGTGAGCCTTTTTTCACAGCCACGCGCGGATTGATCGCGGCGTCGAGTTGCATCTCACCATCGATTTTCAAGTTCGGGTTTTTCCCCTTAACAATCGTAATCGCCTCGTTGATTTTGGCAATTGTTTCGTCCTTTCCACCCGATCCATAAGTCGAAAAACTCAGGCAAGCCACCCGCGGTTCGGTCTTAAGAATTACCCCTGCCGCATCGGCAGTTAGCAAAATGATATCCGCCAACTGCTCGGCCGTCGGATTCTTCACCACGCCACCATCGGCCATCACCAAAGTTTTGTCCGCAAATTCAGTCGGCAAATTCTCTGGAAATTCTATCGCAAACAACGAACAAAAGGTTTTCACATCCGTCCGCATGCCAACGAAATCGCGCGCTGACAAAATCACATCGCGCGTCGTGTAGTCGATGCCGGCCACCGCGCCGTCGACTTCGCCGGCGGCCAGTTTCTTCATGGCAACTATTAAAGAATTTTCTCCGGATTCTGAGGATCCTGAAACAAGTTCAGGATGACTATTATCCAGCAAAACCGGCTCGCAAATCCCCTGCTCTGCGGCCATTTTTGCGGCTTCCTTGATGAAGTCATTGCAGCCTTCGGGAAAAATTATTTTTGGGATACTTTTCGTCATGATTCTCCTTATTTACCCATTACTTCTTTATCACAAATCAACGTTACATCCGGGTGCATACATAGCATTGTCGCCGGCACCTGCGTGTTAACCTTATTCTTTAACAAAGATTTCACCGCCGCGGCCTTTCCTGCACCGCTGGCCAATATAACAATTTTCCTGGCTTTCATAATGGTCGCGACTCCCATCGTCAGCGCCTGCGTCGGAACCTGGCTTCTGTTGTCGAAGAACCGCGAGTTGGCGTCAATTGTGTTCTCCGCCAGATCGACAACGTGCGTATCAGCTGTTAACTCATCACCAGGCTCATTGAAAGCAATGTGGCCATTTTGCCCTATGCCCAAAATCTGCAGATCAATGCCGCCTTTTTCTGTAATTGTTTTCTCATACTTTTCACATTCCGCGTTCGCATCTTTTGCCTCGCTATTCGGGATGAAAGTATTCTCGCCCTTGATATTAACTTTACTGTAAAAGTGTTCCTTCATAAAGTAAAAGTAGCCCTGCGGATTCGCCCGTTCTATCGGATAATAATCGTCCAGATTAAAGGAAGTCACGCCAGAAAAATCCAACTTTATCTCAGCCAAAGTTTTATACATTCCCACCGGCGTCGATCCGGTCGCCAAACCTAAGACACAGTTTGGTTTCATAATTATCTGACTTTTGACAAATTCCGCCGCCAGGCGTGACATTTCGTCGTAGTTATCACAAACGATGATTCTCATAACTTTTCCCCCTTGATGCTTTTCTTCTAGTCACATCGCACCGCGCCAGCGAGATCTGGTGTAATCTCGGTCGCACGAGGAAATCTGATACGATACAATTATAACATGATATCGCAGAAGGAATCTACGACCTTTACGTTCTTTGCCAGCAATTCATGATCATTCTTATCTGCATGACTGCCGCGATTCAGCAAAAATCCCCTTGCATTAGGCAACTTTTCAAATCCATTGAAACTCCGGTCGCGATCGTCAACTAAAATAATTTCCGAATAAGTTTCTCCATTAATTTCATAATGATCGCCGTTCCATAGCCGAGAGATTTCCAGCGTCTTGTCGGGGTGGTCAAGAAAAATCGCTGGCAAATCTAAACCTAACGCATTTATCTTGGCCTTCTGAAATTCTTCCTCACCAAAGGTCATAATGATCGGCACGAACTTATCCTGATCCAAATTATCTAAAAAATCAGCTACGTCCGTGTGTATGAACTGCGGTGCGTTTTGTCGGCAATAATCGCCGTCGCACTTCTTTTCATCATCGGTCATCATTTGATAAGGCTCGAAAGCATTCCCGTGTTTCCGATACTTTTCCAACGATTCGATAATTTTCGCATTTGTCTCATTAGAAAAGTTCTCAGCCCAAAATTGATTGTAGCCAACCCGAAAGCTATTCAAATCGAAAATTGTGTCATCAAAATCAAGTAATAAAGCGGTTTTCATATTACACAAATTATAACAGGTTTTACTCGGCGGCCGAAAGGAAAAAGAGCAGCTCGAGACAAAAATCATACTTTTTGTCCCGGCGCGATGAGAAAAAACCTTGGTTTTGTCTCATGCCCTAAGAAAAATAAATCTTCATGATCGCTCGTGCGGCGGCGTCTGGGTCGTGACGAATCAATGTTCGCTGCGATGCTAGCGGGTCTTTCTTGTTCTGATTTTCCCAGACTTCGCCGGCCAGCAGTTCCGCGCCTTTGGCTTTGTAATGGGCTGCTTTCAGCGCTGCGGCGTCGATCTCGACTGGCAATTCTCCTTCGGCGGCATACTTTTCTAGCAACCTTTTGCCGGGCTGGTGAACGTTATAAATCACATAGTCGAGGAATTTTCCGCCGGCCAGCCGTTCCATTTCGGCCGCCAAATCGTGAACTTTGAAATTGTCGGTCTGTCCAGGTTTATTGATCAGGTTGCAAACGTAAATTTTGCGTGCCGTAGTTTTTCGTAGTGCCGCGCCGACGCCCGGCACGACCAATGCTGGCGCCAGGCTTTTATAGACACTGCCCGGTGAAATCACTACGATATCGGCCGCCATGATTGCTTCAACGGCTGCTTTGTTGACCTTGGGACGCGGCTCTAGCCAGAACTTGGGGTGCTGTTTAACAAATGTTGCACCATCGATATTGCGCTCATGACGCAGGACTTCCTTGCCACCGTGGTCCAGGCAAATTGTAATTTGATCCAATGTGATCGGGATGACCTGCCCTTCGACGTTCAACACATCGTCAGCCAACTCGATCGCTGCCGACATACTGCCGGTCATTTTCTCCAGCGCCGCCAGAAAAAGATTGCCGAAGGCATGACCCGCCAAACTCCCCTCGTCAAAACGATAGTTGAACAGATCGCGCGCTCGTGGTGAACCACTCAACGCCACCAAGCACTGTCGCACATCGCCCGGCGGCAACACCCCCAATTCATCGCGCAGCTGCCCCGTCGAACCGCCGTCGTCGGCCATATTGACCAACGCCGTTATATCGTGTGCGTAGTTTTTCAGCCCTGATAATATTACGAACGAACCGGTTCCACCGCCGATGACGACGATCTTGGCGCCGGTGACTTGAGCTTTGGGTTCTTCTAACATGACGATATTGTATCACAATTAATCGCGCTCTAGTGCTTCAAGTAAAGCCGCTGCCTGCGGCGTGTGAATGTTGACACCACCGAATAGCAGAGTCTCGCTATCGAATTCTCGGGCAATTCGGTTAAACAGTTGTTCTCCGTTGGTATTTCTAAATTGCGACAGATTGCCCATAGCGACAACTTTTACGCGCCCTTTCGGATCAAGTTTTCGCACGCCATCCACGACCCGCTTTTCAAATTCCCCAATTGCAAAGATGTAATCGACTTTCAACGTGTTAACAGCGATATCGACAAACTGCATGACGCGTTCCGGCCGATCGCGACGATTGTTAAGAATCACTGCTTTCTTGACATCATCGCCCAATTCCTTTGACAGTTCATTGACTGTCAGAATGAAGCTTTCACGGTCGTTAATGGCAAACAGGTTGGCCCAGTGAATCGTCTTCTTATTCTTTTCAAGGTGTTTGACCACAAATGCACCTGGGTCGGGCAAAGCCTGCCACATGCCAGATAACGCCTTTTCGCGTTTAATGCCGCAAAGCTCGGCGACTTTCAGGGCAATCGCCACATTTGATTTGTATTCGAAATGCGAAAAGCCAGCCATGTCCTCGTCGCTGATCTTCATGCGACGCGTTGTGTGCATTGTTGTGCCGCGCTGGTTGCAGATTTTTTGAAAGATTGCCCGCAATGCAGGATTTCTTTCAGAGGTCACGAAATGCCCGTTCTCTGGAATAGTGTTAGCCAGACTACGCGCGATTTCCGGCAGAGTCTTCCCCATCATGTCAACGTGGTCCTGACGAACGTTCGTGATAATGCCAATCGTTGAATGCATGATCTTTGATTCCAGATAGTCCTGGTAAATCGGGTTAATCGCCATACATTCCAACACCACTGCGCGGAATCGACCGTCCCCAATATATTGATCTAGAATTCGTTTCTGCTCGTGAATGTTGGCTTCTTTCCGCTGGATAACAATATCATGTGTATGGCCAAGAATAATCCGCGCTGCCGTGCCCGTTGTCTTGGCCATCGTTGGGATTCCGCCCTCGCGCAGGGCTGCCGCGATCAACCGCGTCACCGACGATTTGCCACGTGTGCCGTTGACATGGACGCGATAGTTAAACGTTCTTTTCATCCGCCTTTCGTGTCGTTTGTTAGTGCGCACACTATTAAAAACATACATTCCCGCGACCGCTGTGACCGTCATCGTAATTATCATCTAAACCGCCAACCTCGTTAAGTACGAAACCAACATGGACGGCATGACGCCTTTCTTGATCGAATCCTTTGGCGATTGCAAAGTCAAGTCATTCGTCACGACCGCCACCGCGATCAACGACGCCGTTACCGACACTAAATAACCCGGCACAAGGTATCGCGCCGCTATCCAATCCATTATACTGACCACGACAAAGCCGGCGACTAAACTTAGCACAAAACGCCGCAAACCGATCACCTGAGTATATTTAAGAACAATCTGAATCGCAAAGTAGCTGAAAATAATGCCCGCCACCAACATCAGCGCCTGAACCCACGAGCTAACTGCAATCGCCGCCACGATCGGTCCAATCACATAGCCGCCGCTGCGCAGGCCAAACTGCCAGTATGTTATTCCCGCTATTGCCAAACTGACTGGCAAAACTATGAAAGGATTGACCAGCTCCAAATGCTGATAATGCGCCAGCGACGCCGCCGATTGCGTCAAGGTCCCAACTGGCAAAACCGCCGCCAGCGTAATACCAATAATATATACCGTAAAAGTAACCACCAATGTGCCGAATGTCACCGGCGTTACGCCATACTTTCGCGCACTGATCGTGAACAGCCCGGGCGTCACCAAGTTCATTACGATGAATTCATGACTGTTGGCTATGTATTGTTGGAAAAGCGCCATCACAATCAATGACAGCATGATCGACAGCGACATAGCCGCCAAAGATTCCATACGATGCGACAACGGAAACCGCGCCAAGAATAATTTATATATTCCCCAGTTTGCTGCGCTGAGCAGCACCATAATGATAAAAGGAACTAGCCCGCTGTACAGCGCCAAGGCCATCAAACTCGGCACGATAATGCCGCCCGGCGTAACACCGAACTTCATCTTGTAAACCAGCGCTAGGACCGCACCTAATAAAAACACAGCCCTCGCGAGTTCCAGCGAACCCCCGAATACTTCCACTAATTCCCTCTCTTATGTTTTTACATGTTTCGATTTTAGCACTGCAAACCGCTTAAGTCAATGTTGTAAAAATAAAACTGGCGTTTTGCAAGTAGCGGAGATCGGTCCCGCAAGCTCCCAATCTCCACGCGACTTTCGAAAGACGGCACGGCCACTATAAATCTATTTGACTAAAACCCCAGAACAAATTGAAAATCATATAAAGAATAGAAAGAGTTACCACGATAACCATAATCCACATCTGTCGCGACCACTTTTTCTTTTCAATTCGCGCTCCTGATTCGGCAATCACATTTTCTGAAAAGGTTTGCGTCGCCGCATCCTTATAATTTTTGGCCTGATGAGAAATCTCTGGCGCTAGACGAGCGGCCGATTCGAGGAGGCTTTGCATTGTTTTCTTACTATTAAAAGAATAGCTGCCCGAGAAAATATACAGCCAATCGTCAATGATTTCGTAATCATATTGCCAACCATGATCAAGGAGCGACGCCATGACATTCGGCGCCAAAACCTGTAGCGCGTCAACGCGATATTGCGGCGGCGCGTAAACAACGAAAGTTTTCGGGAAATCGCCCTCGAGCTTCAGCTTTTCGACCTTATATCCGCTGATCTGAGGATTGATCATGTTCTTCTTTGAGTTAATGAAAAGATGCGGCAGTCGGCGCGGCAGTTTGATGGCCACATAACTATATGTGTAAGTCTGCTGATTCTTGCCATGACCGACTGTGTAAGTAAACCGGCCTAGGTGATTTTCCTGATTCGGCCAACTAATTATATCGCTGATCTTTTGGCTGTGACCTAATTTAAAGATCATCAGGTCTTCGGTCGGTTTGCGGACTCGAGCGTCATATTTCAATCCGTTGTCCTGTGCAAATTTTAGCAGCCTCAGTTTGGTGCGCAAAAACCAGCGCGGAGCCTTTACTATGAAAAGTATTATTAACACTAGCCAAATCGTCTGCATGAAAATCTGCGAGAAAGACCAACCAGAATCACCACCGCGTTCGAAAAGGCCAACCAGGTTCATCAGGAAACCGAACGCAGTAAAACCACCAAAGAAGTAAAGAATAACACGAAAGATTTTCATCTGTCGGCCAGTCTTTTCCAACCCGGCCGTTTCGATCTGTTGCGGCGTGAAATCGTTGATGTCGAACCGCGCGTCCTTTTCCAGCGCGTTGTAATTTAGATTCGCGTTGATCATTCCTATTCCCTCCTCATTTAGGTTAATTCCCCTATAGCACCAAGATAAATCAACAAAGCAGCCAACAAAATCAGCTGGATTATGTATGCAATTATCCAAAATTTCGCCCACGGCCTGAGTCGTGACCACCAAACGCGTTTCTGAATTCGCGCGCCATGATCAGCCACTGAATTTTCGCCAAAAGTTCGGGCGCCAACGTCCCGATAATTCTTTGACTGATGCGTAAATTCGGGCGCCAACCTGGCCGTCGACTCGAGAAGATTTTGCATCGTTTCTTTCTTTGCCAAAGCATATTGCGAAAAAATATCCAATGAATAAATGTATAAACGATCATCCAAAATCTCGTAATTGTACTGCGTGCCATGATCCATCAGCGCCGCCATGACGTCCGGCGTGAAAACTTGCAGCGCGTCAACCGCATATTTTGGCGGCGCGTACAATGTAAAAGTGTTGGCAAAATCGCCCTCGAGTTTCAGCTTCTTAACGCGGAAAGTATCAGTTTTTATATTAAGTTTATTCTGGTTCGAGTTCAGAAACAGCTGCGGCATATGGCGCGGCAACTTGACGGACATATAGTTTATTGCAAAAGTATGTCGCAGGCCCGCTTCGTATTCAAACCGCCCCAGCGCATAGTCGCCCTTTGACCAAGAAAGAACTTTCTCGTCTGATTTGAATCGACTGCGACTCGCCACGCTAAACATAATTCGGTCAGCTGACGGCTTGTTGGTGTACGAGCCGCCATATTTCAATCCGTTGTCAATCGCAAACCGCAGGAGTTTGTACTGATAATTTTCCAATCGGTCGATGACCCACTTGAAATAAAAAATTATCGAAGAAATAATCAACAACACCGCCAACGCGTCTATGGGGTTGTTTGATATGCTTTTCACAGTTTCGTCACTTTTTAATATAATGGGCAAAATCACAACGACAGACAGAAGGACTAAGAAACCTAGTATGATTTTTTTCGAGGAGCTCGTCAAAATATTTCTTCGCCCAAAGCCATTCTCCTCCAACTGCTGACGCGTAAAATCACGGCGTTTGAACTTGATGCCTTTTCCCAGGGCGGCGTAGTTCAGTCTGGACGGGTTGAACAATTTACTCGCCTCCGCTGGTGTCTAGCATCTTCTTCCCTTTTATCTCGTATTTCAAGCCCGTCAAATCGCTGGTCATAAAATCATCGTTCAGCAGGCTAACAAAAGTATCGACGTCGTGCCCATCCATGATGATGATCGCACCATCGTCGGCCGTCATCAGATCCAGCGCCATATTTTCGGAATAGCTGACGATTTCCTCCTGGGTTTTCGTGCCAAGTTCAAGGTCCTGCAGTTTGTTGATAGTTTTCGTACGACCGGAAATCAATGTGTTTAAATCCTGCCCTTCCGGGAAATTCAGCTGATACCGCGCCAAGATTTGCTCGACCTTCTTATCCGCGATCGCTTGCTGTTTGTAAGCATAGCCGAACATGGCTTCGAATTTTTTAGGGCTAAAAGCGAAGATTCTGTCTTCCGCGATCAACACCTGGTTGTCAGTCGGAACTTTGAACGCCGTGGCAGCCTTGAATTCTTCCAACTTGCCGCTGGAACCGATTTCCCACGCACTTCTTTCGTTCAAGGACGACGCGCCGCTGATCCCTTTTACAATGTAAAAAGGTTGAAAATCTTTGTGCGAAAACTTGGCCACGATCATCTTGATCGTTTTGAATTCATGATCGTATTCGTTGAAGGTTTCGATGTCGCGCCGCTGGTTTTCGATCGTGTCCAACACGACTTTGGCGTTGTTGACCTGCGCCCGCGTCGAATATAGCAGCACGCCCGGTTCGGCTTCCGATTTTTCGTATTCGCGAATTTCCAGGCCTAAACCCGCGCCCTTTTCAATTTCGTTCAAAATTTCGTACAAGAAAACCGGCGCAATCTGCGGTTTCAGTTCCGACGCCACCGGCAGATGATAAACCGAATATTTCTTATTTACGACAAAAAATTCCGTCTCCAGCTCGTTCTTCACCCGCGCCAAGTTATTCGCCCACGCGAAAATGTCAAATTGCTTTTCCGCGCCCTTCTTCTCTACCCCATTTTCTTCATTCATGCTAAGAATTTTACTATAAATAGGCCGATTACGCCAGCAGCAGATCAATCGCCGGGATACTCATCCGCCGAGTCTGGTGAGCAACGCCGGGAACCACTTGGCGTTTCCAAGCATACGGCAGGCCAAGAGTCGCCGCATACGCCTGAGACTTACTATAGAAATTATTGCCGCGATCCCAACGATTCAACCCCTGTGCATCGGTGTATTCATCATGCTGCAAGTCATCATCATTCTCATTTGTGTCCTGATCGCCGAGCAGAATTGTCAGATCAGCACTAAACGCCGCCGGCCAATCGAACAGGGCCGCTGGAGCCCCGCCCGACCCATACGGATAAGGCAAAGTCGGATCAGTCATCGTGTACCAACCGGCATTCGCAGCAATTGCACGTCGCAGCGGAACACCGCGAATAATTTCAACATATCGATGAGTAAACTGCGCGCCGGCTGAATGCCCGAACATATCAAAGGTAGTTTGCTGACCACCGATCCTTGAACGCATTTCATAAAACAAAGGTTCGATATAAGAAAAAGTCCACTGCGACGCCGGCAACAAATTCCCGCTGGCGTTCAAAATAAGGCCCTGATTGTACCGACGCGACCCCGAAAAGTTAATCGTGTCAAACTCTGGCACAACGACGACAATCGGTTTATCAGCGATAAGTTCAGCCCACGTATTCCGCAGACCAACAGCGTCGCGGCTATTACCGTGCATGGCGATTACTATCAACGAAGTCCGCGGATCGCCAGAACCAATCGCATAATGAATCGGAATCTGCGGCAGTGAAAGCCCCGCCGGGGTAAAATCGAACGATCCAACAGCATCAATCACCGGTGAATTAGGAGCGCCAGGACCGGGATTAATCCCCCTTCTCTTCCACCGATCCCCCGGCACCATATCCGTCGGCCCTGGATGATCCGGGAAATCCCCGGAATCAAAGACTACACGGCCAGTGTAATCTGCTGGAATGCTAGTCAAACGACTCGGGAAAGTCGTCGCACTGTTGGCCCAGATGACAAACAAAGAATTGCTTAAACTTAATTTATTATTCAGGGCCGCCGACGTCGCAGTTGAAATCGGCTTGTTCAAATCCGACGTGTTATCGACATTGCCCAAACCCACATCAGATCGCGCCAAGACAACAGCTCCAACCCGTCCAGCCACCGATGTAACCGGCGCAGTAGCCGAAACAGCCGCCGCATTCAAAGTGCCATCCGAATTATGCGCTACATTCAAAAAATCATTTAGAACCGTGCCCCAGTTATCCGGATCGCCGCCGACAATTGGCAAACGTGCCATTTATTTTTCGTCCCGCGTGGTTTGCATCGCGTCTCATTGTAAAGCATATCCGTTTTAGTGTAAAGGTTGAACGACTCGCGATACGACAGAACTTGACGAAAGGTCAAAAAGATATATAATTTATATAAACTTTTCGTGAATCTGAGGATTCAGGAAAAGTTGCGCTCACAAACCACCTGTCGCGCGTCTTTTCTGACGCTGCGACTCACCAGAAAGGAAGCATCATGCCAGCCAAGGTCAAGCAGTACATGATTTGGCTAGCAGTAATCTTCGCGGTGTTCGCCACCGTGAAGAACCCCGAACAGTCGGCCGAGGTCGTGCGGACAATTTGGGACCTGCTGTACATGATAGTCGGCGGGTTCTTGGAGTTCTTCTCCGCCCTCACTTCATTTTACATGTCTGCTAATTCAATCACCCGCTTCGTGCCGGTGATTTTTTGCTTTCGCGCTTCGTTGGCCCATTCGTCGGCCAATTCATTCAACTCTGTGCCAATATGGCCACGCGTCCAAATCAAACTCGCTCGAGAGTTCTGAAACGCTTCAAACAACGGCTGCACAATGTCAAGGTTTTTGATCCCGCCCTTCTTGTGCCAGCCGTTCGTTTTCCACGTCGGCGCCCATTTCGTCAGAACATTGATCCAGAACTCACTGTCAGTGGTGATTTCGCATTCTTCTCCGTCGGCATCTGTTAAGGCCGCCCAGATCGCCAAGCCTTCCATGCGGATATTGGTCGTTCGTATTCGTGCAACTTCAGAGCCAGAAGATTCAGAGCCGATTAAATATGGCACGCCATCCTTAATCACCGCAAAACCACCTGGCCCCGGATTTGGCGAGGCTGAACCATCGGTAAAATAGCTTATCATGGTAATAAGTATAACACGCACCAAACAAAGAGGAGCCCGCGAAGGCTCCTCGAAGCAATCCTGTACACTTATCGCGTCGTCGCCGTATAAACCACAGTGTTAGTGTAAACACCGCCGGCCTTGGCCGTAGTAGCATTCAAACCATACCAGACAGTTGTGTTCTCGCCGCTGGTTGCGCCAGTAGTAGTATTGATAGTGTCAGCCGAACCGCTAACAGGCACAGCCGCCCAAGAGTGCGATTCAGTCGCCTGGTTGTTGACAGCCGTTGTCGGCCCAGCGCCAAAACCGCCGACGCCATCCACGCGGTAGCCCCAGGTATCCGCCGCCAAAGTAACCGGCGCAGCCATCGTACCCGCCGATGCCGCAATCGTGCCGCTAGGCGTACCGACCAAAGCATTCGAGGCCCCACTTGTCGCTAACGTCAACGTGTAACCATTGCTGTCGTTTGTCGTAACTGTAACAGTATCAGATGCCGTCGTGATCGAACCGCTGGCAGTCGGCGTGACGTTCAACGTGACAGTTGCACCGCTAGTTACGCTGATGGTCGAACCCAGGTTAGCGTTGATGACAGTGCTACTGTTGTCAGTCGCAGCAAACGCGCCTGGTGCGACTGCGAAAACAGCCATTGCAGCAACACCAACACTGGCGGCCGCGGCTTGTAGTTTACGAACTTTTTTCATAATCTTTCTCCTTTTATTTATTTTTTCTTACTTAAGTTTTAAAAAGTTTTCACATAGGCTAGCCCCCCACCACTGTAATAACAAGAGTTTGCGTATAAGAACCGGATGGTTTACCCGCTGAAGCACCAACACCGAACCAGATTGTATGCGTTCGCCCAGCTGTCGCTGAAGTACCAAGAGAAATAATCGCCGGAGAAGTAACCGGTGGTACGCCAGCCCAGGTGAACGGCAAAGCCGCGGCATTGCTTGACGCGGTGGTCGGCCCAGCACCAAAACCAAATGAATTGTCTACGCGAAAGCCCCAAGTATCCGCCGCCATAGTGATCGGCGACGCCACAGTTCCCGACGACGCCGGAATCGTATTGCTGCCGTTAGTCAAAGCCGTCGAAGCCGAATTGGTCGACATGGTCATCTGGTAAGTCCCGCTACTAGCCACTGTCGTCGATAAAGAAGTCGAAGAAAAGCTCGGCGTCGATCCCGGAGTCACCGACAGCGAAGGGTTAGTTCCCGGCATAGTCAAAGTAACATATTGCGGCCGACCAGTCGTCAAAACGCTCGGACTGGCTCCATTTAGGTTAGTGGCCCAAACTTCCACCGTATATGTGACGCTCGGATCGAGCCCTGTAAACGTATACGTTGTCCCGGCCACATTCTGAGTTTGCAGCCAAGTCGTACCGCCATTGCCCGAAATCCTTGCCACATATCCAGTGATTGGACTTCCACCATCGCTGGCTGGCGCCGTCCAGCTGGCAGTGATTTGGTTATTGCCCGGTGTCAACGTCAGATTCTGAGGAGCCGAAGGGACCGTCCCGGCATTCGCCACCGTTACATAAACTGCCGAACTGGTCGCGGTATTGCCTAACGAATCAGTCACAACGGCCGTCAAAGCCTGGTCGCCGTTAGTCGCCGTCGAAGTATTCCAGTTAAAGGAGAAAGGACTTGACGTGCTCTCGCCAATCTTTGTTCCATCCGCGAAATACTCGACTTTACTGATAGGATTGTCGTTCGCCAAGCTCACCGTCAAAGTCGGCGTTCCCGTTAATGATGCACCGACAATCGGCGAAGTAATCATCACCTGCAGCATCGGCGTTGTCGCGAGCGGCAGCGACATATATTGATTGTTAAGGGCACCAACATTGACCGGTACACCACTAGGCCAACCCATCGCCGTCGCCACATCAGTCGGCAAAGGCGCTCCATAGTTCAGATAAGGACTGCCCGACGCAAGATTGTAATTACTATTTTGCAGATCTGTCAGGCCCAGCGACTCGTTGACAAAGTTCGGATTAGAAACCGTGGCCACAACTTGATCATAAGAATTCTGCCCGAAGCCCGTCCCTGTCTGAAAATTCGCTAGACTGAAATAAATCGTTGGCGCAGAGGTAGCATACCAAACCGTGTGCCAATCGCTCGCTGAATTGCGAAAATAGGCGTTGTGATCCATCGCATCGAGCATATCGCCCGCCCACACTTCAGAGCCGTCTTGCTTCACCACTCCTTGAAATCGCACTAATTGATTTTCACCAGAGACGGCCATAGCCCGCGAAAAAATATTGTTGCGAACGATCAAGTTAGTCGTACTCCAGGTCAAACCTTTCGACATCGACCAATTCTCTGGCGCCGTACAACCCGTGCCAATAACATATTTATTGCAACTGGCAACACGCGGGTCCTCGTATACGCGCAGAGGTCGTTTGCTGCGCGTCAAGGTATTATTGTAAACCTGAACATGATCGCTACTGGCGACTGTTATCCCGCCGTTACCTGACCCTTCGACAATGTTACCGGCAATAATCGCTTGCGATGAAACTTCGTAAAAGATGCTTTCTCCTGTAACGCCCGAAGCAAAGTTATTTATGACCTTAGTGTCAATACAGCCCTCGTCACACCAAAAGCCAGGACCAACTGTGCCGGACAAGAAATTTCCGCGGAATGTGATGTTCTCAGCATGAGTAATCTTGATATCACTGACACCGCAGTAGTCACCACAACTGGTCACATTAAACCCAGCCGAGTTGTTGTTAATGAATTTGTTGTTTTCAACCAGCAGATTATCGCCGCGATTAGAACCCATGCCATTTGCGCCGTTATCTATAAACTGCGAGTTGCGAACCGTTACGTTGGCACCAGAGGTCGACAAACCGTATGCTGCCGACTGCACCATCACCATATTTTCAATCAGGATGTTACCATTGGCCACATAAACCTGGCACGGCCCCACGTCCAGAGTTTGGCCAGTCCGCTGCCAGCCTTGTTGCGGTGAATATTGCGCAAAGTTAATTCCCAGCAGTTGGACATTTGTCGCGGTTATTGACAGGGCTCGCTGGTGCTCTGAAACTTCGACCGTCTGCCCGCCCGGGTTGCTGCCGACAATCACCCTTTGCCCGGCCGAGTCAATGTAGAATTGGCCCGGGCCAACTGCCGCTTGACTAGTTACCTCTGTCAAAGGCTGTTCATTAAAGAAAACCTGCGACGGATAAGCCGCCATGCCTTCGACAGCTGGATTAGGATTAGTTGTACAACTCAGACTAGTATTACCCTGAAAATAACCATTGCAAAAGTTCGGCGCCCAACCGCTGGCAATCCAAACCGAACCACTTTGCACCCAGTTCGTCACCACGCGAGTACCCTTGATCCAGACCTCGGCGTGCGGCGCCGCCTGAATCGTCACCGTTCTATCGATAAACATGTGTGGCTGGCGATAGATGCCGGAATTCATGACAACCGTGCCGCCGGTCACCGTGCTACTATACGCTTTTTGCAAAGTTTTGTAAGGTTTCAGCTGCGAACCGTCGCCGGTCGTGTCATTGCCATTCGGATCGACAATTGTCACGTTCGAACTGGGAATCGCGTAATTCGTGTCGATAAAACGATATTTCTGGTTAAGGATCGAAGCATTTGTCGCCTCTGGCTGCATAGTGATCAGCGCCGAAGCGCCAACAACAGCAGCTAAAAGAATCGCTGTGATCTGGCTAGCCTTGATTCTTTTCCTTATCTTCACGACACCTTCTTTGCTTTTCCTCTGTTTAATATTTTAATACAAGCACTAACATTTTATCATATTGAAATGCAAATGCAAGAGGTTCGGTTGACTGGACGTTGAACTTTTTTTATATTTCTGATAGAATATCCGAGTTATGCATCGTGCTTCAACTGCTGCGTAACAAGGTATGCACCTGTAGCTCAGCTGCTGCGTGAAACGCAAATAATGAGCGTTGCCAACGCGGCGGAGAATTACAGAGGGGCATAAGATAACAAGTAAGGTATATGCACCCGTAGCTCAGCTGGATAGAGCGTTGGCTTGCGGAGCCAAAGGTCGTATGTTCGAATCATATCGGGTGTACCAAGAATTTATTCCAAAGTTTTACCGGCCAAATGGCTTGCGGAGCTTTTTAGTTCGAAATTTTTCTTTACTCAACCAAAAAGGCCAATTCAACTCGGCCTTTCTTGGATTGAACCTTTGACTTTAGTACTTAATCGCTGCTCGGCGTCGCTTCAGCATCAACGTTCCCAGCACTGCGCTAACCAACGCCACCATAGAACTACCGACAATCACAGCAAAGTTAACATCACCAGTAGCCGGATTATTAGTGTTGTCAACGATATCGCCGCCGCCACCCGTGGTTGATCCGGGCATAATTGACACGAATGGCAGTGTCGTCAGCAGACCGCTACTCGGGACCAAGGTCAAGCTCGGCACAGTTACAGCACTTGCAACATCGAGGCCTTCTTTGATAACTGCACCAGCACCGATATTAATCGCATTTGCCGCCATCGCGTAAAATGTTGTAGAATCGACATCTATCGTAACATTTGCACCATTGGCAATGTTTATCGAGCCGTCCGTGAAAATGCCGTAACTAGAAAAAGACGCGCTAGCCATATTTATATTGACCGTTGCTCCGCTCGCAATAGTTACGTTACCTTCCGCCTCAATACCCATCGTCGAGCCAGTACCCGTGTGGTTCACGTTCAGCGTTCCACTCCCCGAAATGGTTACGCTGGTTCCGTAGTAGAACCCCATAATCGAAGAGCTCATCGTGCCTTGCGTAAAGGTATTCGTGCCAACCAAAACGATGTTCAGGTTATCCATATATTCTGCCCACATCCAATTGCCCGTATAGTTGTCAAAGGTCAAAGTGTTCGTTGGCTCATCATAGCTCGCGCCAGCAACCACGCTGCCCGTAACTACGCCACCCAAAACTATATCTGTTCCGTCTACATAAAGCCACGAACTCGGGCTCAAGGCCGACGCCGGCGCGCCCGAGAAGCCCGCCGCCAGAACCGAAACAGCTAGCGCAAACGCCGCGAATAGGCCGAATGCGCCTTTCTTAAATGCTCTAATACTTTCTACCACCACTGTTTTCCTTTCTATTTTACCCTTTTGCTGCGATCATTATAACATAATCATTTTAGCGGTGCAAGACTTTTTCCACAGCAATTTTTACAAAGAATTTTTCTTGATAAGCTTCGCTTGCATCACAACCCGAACGCTGTTGTCATTATGACAAGTCGACAGCGTCAAAACCTGGTCATTTTCATCGACGGACGTTCGAAAATCATATTTGCTGCGGCCGATCATCTCGTTCGCCCATCCGCGATATTGCGCGTCATTGCCAAACCTGGTCTGAATATAATAAGATTCCACCGGCACCGTATAAACCGAGAAAACCTGGAACAACATAGTCTCAGTTTCAGAAACATATCGGACAACGTGATTATCGCGAACGTCAACCCACGAACTGTTCAAGATATTCTTCAGCGTACTAAACATCGTACCGCCCAGTCGACTGTGGCCATAAATTACTGTGTTTTGATCAGTCAGACCGGCGCTATTGCGATGATCCATGAACACCCAACCTGCGTTATTTTTGCTCTTCTTAAAAGAATGATGCAGATAATAATCGTTGTCGCCAGTCTGCACCACCGGATAATTGATGTTCGTGCCGGCTACGCTGATGAAGCCAACCGTGTCGGGGTTTTGTTTTTTTAACTCCGCGATGTCGACGTTCAGCAGCGACATTTTCATGAAATTCCAGTAGTCGTTGTCATTGTTGTCCTTTGGTGGGTTGACCGGTTCGCCTTCGACGACTTCGGCAATTTCCGTGGTTTCGTTGAGTTGCGCGATTTCTGTTGTGATCGCATAATGATCAACCACCCAAGTTATCAGGATAAACGCGTTATAGATCAGCACTACGGCGCCAATCGACAACGGCATTAGCCAAAGCAATTTCTTGCGGCTTTTCTTGCTGATTTTGAATCGCGGTTTATGCATAGTAAAGATTATACCTGCTTTAGCTTATTAAATTCAACTTTTATGAATATACTTTTGCAGCACAACCGCTTCATTGTGAGTTTCGTCCCGCGCGCCGTAGAGCAACGTTACTCTCTTATTCTTTTTTAGAATCTCGCGCAGTTGATCAACCGTTTCAGGATTTTCGTTCAGTTCTATAATATAACGTTTTTCGAATTCGGCCCACTTGGCTGGATCATGGCCGAACCATTCACGCAGTTCATTGCTCGGTGCGATTTCCTTTAGCCACAGATCCAGTTTGGCTTCTTCCTTGCTAACGCCGCGCGGCCAGAGGCGATCAACTAAAACACGAAAACCATCCTCGCCTGACGCCGGCGTGTAAATTCGTTTGATATTGACCGCCATACCGCCCTCCCTAGTTTGAATAATTTCTGGTCGGGGTGATCCGACTTGAACGGACGACCTCAGCGTCCCGAACGCTGCGCGCTACCAACTGCGCCACACCCCGTCAACCGAGTGGATTATAACACGAATAACAAGTTGCGTGCAACTCAAATGATTTACGATCATCTCGTCATTGCGAGCGTAGCGAAGCAATCTATTGTTTCTGGATTGCTTCGCTACGCTCGCAATGACGAAGAGTGATAATGGGACAAAATATGTTAGAATATTCCTCGTCATGCTAAAAATCCTAATCCAAGGCGAGCTCGGCTCGTTCCACCACCAGGCCGCCGAACAATTGTTTGGCCGCGATATTGAAATTATCCCATGTTCCACGTTTTCACAACTTTTCGCTAGGCTTGACGACAAAACGATCGGCCTCAGCGCCATCGAAAATTCACTTCACGGCAGCATCAACGAAGTCTACGATCTGTTGGAAAAGTCCGGCGCACAAATTTTTGCCGAAACTGAACTCAGCATTCACCAGAACCTAATCGGCCTGCCCAACTCTGACGCAAAGGAAATAAGAGAAATTTATTCGCACCCCGTCGCGCTGGATCAATGCAAAGATTATCTGGAAAAGAATTTTCCCCGTGCTGACAAAATCGAATTCGAAGACACCGCCGCCGCCGTCCGTCATATCGCCGCGGAGAAAGACCCGACCAAAGCCGCCATCGCTGGCGTACAGACACTAAACCTCTTTGACGTCAAAGTGTTGGCGGAAAATATCGAAGATAACCCGGTTAATTTCACACGTTTCGTCGCGCTGACGAAAAATAAGAGCCTGATTCCCCACCCCGACCTGACACAAACCGGCAAATCCAGCTTGATTTTGACGACTGGCCACCAGCCTGGTGCCCTTTACGAAGCTTTGGGAATTTTTGTCGCCCATCAACTTAACTTAACAAAATTGCAATCGCGGCCGATCATTGGTGAAAAATGGCGCTACAAGTTTTATATTGACTTCTTGGGTAACGATAAGGAAGCTAAAAACGTTGTAAAAGATTTGCAAGAAGCTGGCAACGAAGTTCATCTACTTGGCAGCTTCTAATAACTTTTATTTTACGAGCTCTTCATAGGCTTGGGGTTTGCGGTTGCCTATGACAATATCGCCTTTTCCGCGAAACTCCCTGATCTCGCGAAGATCAAAATCTGCAATCGCGATGTCTTCTCCCTCGCCCATTTCAACAATTACTGTGTCCAGCTCATTTCGCTGACTGTCACGCCAAACGGGGCTGTACGCACCAGATTTGCCCCAAGCTTCGCGTTGATCATCATCAGGATAATTAACCAGAACAACACCAGCCATATTTTCAAAAGCCCGAACTTTAAGCTGATCCCGCCGAATCTGTTGCATAGCACAAGCGTTAGGAATGATGATAATCTCGGCACCTTTCAGCATCAGGACCCGAGCGCTTTCTGGGAAAGTTCGATCAAAACAAATCATTGCGCCTAATTTGACTTTGCCGCGACCGTAATCCAACTCGCTGACCACAAATTCTTTTCCTGGCTCCAAGAAGTGTTCCATCTGCCAATCAACTGTGTGAACCTTGGAATATTTCAGAATTTTCTTGCCGAATCGATCGACCACCAAAACCGTGTTGCGAGGTTTGTTTTCGGTCTTCTCGAAATAAGTCATGGCAATCGCCATTTCTAATTCCTTGGCCAAGTTTGTAAAGGTCTGTACGAATTCGCTATCGTCGTGCACCGCTTTATCCAACCATTCGTCTAGCTTTTCTTTAGGAAAATCCTGATTGTCTTTGCAGTAAGTGCTATCGCAACCTGCGAAAAGCTGCTCGTAGCCGTTGCTCCACATCTCGGGAAAGACTGCGATATCTGCGCCAAGATCCTTGGCTTTGCGACAGAACTTAACGCCTTTTTCGATATTCTCTGCCAAGTTTCCCATCGGTTTCATCTGCAGCATGGCTACTTTGAAAATGTCGTCTTTACCCATTATTACCTCCGTTATTTGACGCTATTTTTTAAGAAAACTGGTCAATTCTTCAATTTTCACCCGCACCTGCTCCGTCGTATCCCGATCCCGCACCGTAACATCATCATTATCCAAAGAATCGAAATCAATAACCACGCAATGCGGCACGCCGATTTCGTCGGCCTTGCGGTAGCGTTTACCGATATTGCCGCTGTCGTCCCACATAATTCGCCCGTCAATCGACTGGCGTAAGGATTCGTATACTTCGCGAGCTTTCTTGACCAGTTCCGGTTTATTTTTCAGAAGTGGCGAAACAACAGCCACCACCGGCGCCAAGTGTCGCGGCAGTTTAAGGTAAGCCCGCTTCTCCCCGCCAATTTCGTCCACCGTGTAAGCATTATCCAACACCGCCAGCAAAGTTCGATCCACGCCAAAGGTCGGCTCGATGACATGCGGCACAAACGATTCGCCGCCGTCTTTCGGCCGATATTCCATCGACTTGCCACTCATTTTTTGATGCGCCATCAAGTCGTGATTCGTCCGGTAAGCCAGCCCCCACAATTCCTTCTGGCCGATCGCAAAGTCAAATTCTGTGTCAATCGAACGCTGGCTGTAATGTGCCCGATCTTCGGCCGGCACTTCGATTTGGTGGTATTTCGATTCCGGCAGGCCCAGACTCAGATAAAATTCCTTTTGCAGATTCAGCCACTTGTCAAATTCTGCTTGCCAATTATCAGGATTGATAAAGATTTCCATCTCCATTTGCTCTAGCTCGCGCAGGCGGAAAATGAAATCGCGCGGACTGATTTCGTTTCGAAAAGCCTTTCCAATCTGGGCCACGCCAAACGGCAAATCCGGATAGAAACTATCGACGATGTTTTTGAAATTGACGAAAATTCCCTGCGCTGTTTCCGGACGCAGATAACTGACCGAAGAAGTTTCATAGTCAAAGCTCTCGACGCCCGGCTCGACTTCGCGCGTTTCGGACTGCGCCGCACCGACAAAAGTCCGCAGCATCATGTTAAACTGGCGAATCTTTCCCAGAGGATTTCCATCGGGCGATTTTATTTCCTTGTCAGCGATAACCTGATTCATCTGGTCGATCGACATTGCGGCAACATCTTTGATGCCGGCATCCTCGAGAATATGATCAGCCCGCCAGCGTTTTTTGTTGACTAAATCCTCAACCAGCGGATCAGCAAAACCGCCGACGTGGCCCGAGGCCTGCCAGACTTTTTGGTTCATCAGAATCGCCGCATCAATGCCGTACATGTCGTCGCGCTGTTCGACAAACGTTTTCCACCACAGGTTCGTTATGTTGCGTTTCAGCTGCACGCCCAACGGGCCGTAATCCCACGTCCCGGCCAAACCGCCGTAAATTTCCGAACCTTGATAAATAAAGCCGCGGCGCTTGGCCAGTGAAACTATTTCTTCCATGGGAATATTTTACTATGAAGTTGGCAAAAAGAAAATGCTTTCTCTAAACCTTCGCTGCCATTTTTGCTAAATACAAACAATTATCCAAAATTTCCTGCACGCCAGCGATTTTCGCCACGACGTCCGGCCGGTTTGACGTCATGACGCGCAGGAGTTTTATCGCCCCGGCGTCGTAACGTCCCGACGTCGCGAAGACAAAAACCTGCTCGCCCGCGTCGAAATTGTAACGCGCGTCTTCGACCAACTTCATGCCGTGGTTGTCGGTTGCCATATTCAGTTCATTGCCAAGGAGTTTTGCCAAAGAAAGATAGAACCAAGTTTGCGTTATTTTCAAATCAATTTTTGTGTCGTCCAGCGCCGCAAAAGCATCAGCCAAAAGTTCAAAAAAGTCCGGCTCATCGATTTGCTCGGCCGCTCGTGCGACTTGCTTTATTGCCTCGTAACCAAACTGCAATTTGTCGTAATTCGTCATGATCTGAGCAAAGAATTTGTTCAACTTCGCCCCTGTTAATGTCCATATCTCACCCGTATTTTGCGCGGATTTGGTCAAGGTCAAATCACAGACCGCGAACAGCTCGATGCCGCCAGCTAATCGTGATTTTTCTTTCCGCACGCCGCGTGCCATGACGGACAGCTTGCCGTTGTCCGGCGTCAGGATTTGCAGAATGCGATCGGCTTCGCCGTAGTTGGTTCGACGCAAAATTATTGCTTTGGTTTTAAGGAATTCGCTCATTTCACCGCCTCGCCTTTCAACGCAATTTCGCGCAAAGCTTGCCGCATGCCGTCAGGTGTGATTTTTGCCTTGTCCAGAACTTTTCGCACATTGAACTTTTCCAAATCACTTACGCTAATTTGTTGTGAGATTGACGACAAAATGACAGTCGGAACCACGCGTGTGTCAACGTAGCTTTGCATTTCATGCAACAACACGAACAAGTTTTTCGCGCCCAAAACCACATCGGCCAGCATGACGTCGGGCCACCAAGTTTCCATGACGTCAAAGACTTTTTCCGGATTATTCACCACGCGAATTTCGAAATCGTCTCGCAACATTTCAAATAGACTTTCTGCCAGCCATTTGTCGTCTTCCAGCAATAAAATTCTCAGCTTTTCGCGATTTGTCATCTCGGATTTATTCCGGGATCCATGCGATGATTGATTGGATTCCGGATCAAGTCCGGAATGACATCGCAGAGATTCGTCGTCGGTCACTTTATCCCGCCTCCAGCAAACTTAACTGATGAGAAATCGGCAAACTAGCCGAAAATGTCAACCCGCCCGCGCGATGCCGCACTACCGACAATTGCCCTTTCATGGCCCGTGCAAATTCTCCAGCAATAAACAATCCTAGTCCCGACGATAAAGGCCGCGCTGATATTGGTTGAATTTGCCGACCTAAACTATCATTAAGTCGGCGAAATTCCGCCAGATCAATCGCTGCGCCATGATCGCGCACCGCCACAATCGCCTCTGTCCGATGTCGCGAAATTCGCGCTGAAATCTCGATCGCCCGTTCAGCAGAATTGTACTGCAAAGAGTTATCCAGCAGATTGACCAGCAGCCCGCTTAGCAGATCGCGATTGGCCACAATCGCTGGCATTGACTTTGCAACTTTCAACGAAAACTTTTGATTCATAGCACGAGCCAACGGCGACATTTCTTCTAAAATTTCCGAGAAGACGCCGCGTAATTGCACCGGCTCCAATTGAAACATCGCGTCGTCCAGCCGCGCCGTCTTGGTCAAATTGTCAACCAGCCGCAAAGCCCGCTCGCTGGTCAAACGCACCCGCTGCGCGATTTCGGCTTGGTTCAACGAATCAGCTTCACCCATATGGAAAGACAACTGCCGCAACAACACCAGCGGCGACTTTAACTCGTGCGCCGCTGCGATCAGCGACGACTGCGCCAAGTCCGAATCTCCCTCCACGGAATTCATGTTTCAATTATAGCAAAATTCGCAAAATGATGTTGATTATGGTTTGATATTGACAGAATCAGCCCGAAAAACTTTCCCTACATTTTCTTATAATACACATTCCTCAGGTAGCCCCCCCCCGAAGTAATCGTATTAAAACATTTCAATCCCATTTTTTCCAAAATGATACGGCTCCCGATATTTTCGGGATGCACCGTTGCTACCATATGATTGATATTTAATTTTTTCGCTAATTCCAGCTGTTTTTCGCTTAATTTTGTCATGATGCCTCTGCCTGTATATTCCGGCAGGGCCAAAAAGCCGCCTAATTCACCAATACTTTCGGACTTGTCAATATCCAAGATATCATAATAATCTCTTATTGAATCATCTTCAACATATATTCCATTTATAGCAACAAGTTTATCGCCCTCAAAAGCCCCGTAGTGATGAGCATAGGATTTATCGAAAAATTTTGCTTTTTCTTCATCCGAATATGGGATAAAGAAATCTTTTCTATCCAAACTACCCAACACTGTATCTATCAAATTGAATACTTGTTCCCTGTCGCCTAAAACAATTTCTCGAATAATCAGATCATTCATTTTTCCTCCAGTTTTATGACGATAATAATTGTACTATATAATTGACAATTTTTCCTAGGGCTCAAACTTTAGACTAGGCAAAACCGTTTCGTTGAAATCTTTCATGAAATCCTGGCTGTCAACAAAAATCTGCAAAGTCTTGTCGCGAATTTTGAAAATCACCGTCGAGCCGTTGATGGTTTTGTCAAACTGGCCGTCGATTCGCATGCCTTCAAAGCCGGAAAAGCTGTCTGTCTTTCCAATCGTCAGCGTCGAGGCCGACAGATCGCCATTTTTAATCTTGCTTTCATAGGATTTCAGAACCTGATCATAGGCTTTGTCAGCCACTACGACACGTAGCGCAAACGGCGTTTGCCGATTCACCGTTGGTACAGCCACCGGATAAAAGTACAGTTCCAAGGCGCCGTCGCTCTTGGCAATGTATTGCGCCCAGGTTCGCGGATATTCAAAGCTGATCGAGCCAAAATCGGGCGAGCTCTGGAACGTTAAGAATGGCCGTTTGTAATCCTCGTTGAATTGCGCTTGCAACTCTTCTTTCTGTTCGGCCTTGGCTTCTTCGACAGCTACATCAATTTTTTCGTTGACGTTATTTCGATAATCCTGCATCTGCATGAACGCCCAAAAGAACGCCCCGGCCGCACCAATCGCCAAAACCGCGAAAGTAATCATACCAATCAAAAACGGATTGGCTGCGCCGCGCTGGTCAGATTTCCACCCGAGTTTCATGGCACAAGTTTAGCATAAACGTTGCGTACGCGCAACTAGAATTCGTAAAGATTCATACCGCCCCGTTTTTGCTTTGGCTCCAGATCTGGCAGTGCAAAACCAAAGCAGACTACGCGCAGTTTTTTCGTTGTTAAGTTCGCCCGTTGCTTTTCGATGAACCGCGGGATTTTCTTCAGCACCTTGTCGACCTGAAACAGATAAATCACCGTCGTATCGCGCGGCAACTTTTCGTGAAAGAAATTCTGGTTAAGAACTACTGCCCTTTTGCCAAATTTTTTCAGCCGCAACCGCGACCACCAAACTAGCAAGGGATTGACCTCGTAGCCAATTGCTCGCTTCGCACCTTTCTTCAGCGCCTGTTTTAGGACCGCCCCATCACCGCTACCCAGATCGACTATCACGTCGTCCGCGCTGACCTTTGCCAGTTTCATGGCGTCATCAATCCAGATTTTGCGTGTCGGTACAAAGGGCGCGCCGCCAGCTAGGACGCCAACGCCGATAATCGCCACGACTAAAATTCCGACGATTAGGCCGATGATCATTTTATTCTGGCCTCATACTTTTTCATACTAACAAGATCCCGCCGTTCACATTCAAATTCTCACCGTTGATATAATCCGACTTTTCGTCGAGCAAGAACAACACCGCGTTCGCAACGTCTTCTGGTTTGCCGAGTCGCCGTGACGGATTTTTCTCGGCCATTTCTGCAATATCGTCGTCGGTGTAGCTCTGATACGCCATCGGTGTCAAGGTCATCGACGGGCTGACAGTGTTGACTTTGATGCCGTATTCAGCCAGTTCCAGCGCCGCGACTTTGGTCAGCATGATCGTCGCTGCCTCGGCCGTGCAATATGGTGCCGACAAAGTCATCGGCCGCGTACCCAGCCGCGACGCGATGTTGATAATACGCGGCTGTTTCGATTTTTTAAGAAGTCGTACAGCCTTTTGAACGCAGATAAACCGGCCGGTCAAATTGACGTCGATCTCACGGCGAAAGTTATCTAAATCAAAATCCTCGATCGATTCCATGAAATCGATACCGGCGTTGTTGATTAAGAAATCCAATCCGCCGAATTCCTGTTCGGTCTTGACGATCATTCCTGTGACTTGGGCCCCATCGGACACGTCAGCTTTGGCCAACAAAAAGCCCCCCCCCTGCGCCAAACATACGGCCAAATTCGTCGTAGGTTTCTTTTGCTTGCTCCTCATTGCCGCCGTAGTTAACGACAACTTTAGTGCCATGAGCCAACAATTGTCTGGCGATTTCTTTGCCAATACCAGATGTCGCGCCGGTTACTAAGGCTACTTTGCCCGTGAATTTTTTGCTCATATTTCCTCCTCATTTTTTCCTGCAAAACTTTTCTCGATAATTTCGATCTTGTTTTTCTCTTCGGCTAGTTTTTTACGGATTTGTTCGGCTAGTTTCGAGCCTTCCTCGAACTTCGCGCTGGCCGCTTCGACATCCAAATCCTCGCCGTTGAACCAGGCCACGATCGCCTCAAATTCATCTAGCATTTCGCGCAGAGTCTTGTCATTTTTCGCGGACACTTTTCACCTCGCTTTCATAATTATTGTCATTCTGAACTTGTTTCAGAATCTACTTTATTCATTACGTTTTCGACTTTGGCATTGATTAAGAATTTCAGATTTTCAACGACAATTTTATCAGAAACTTGCGGTTTAGTGTGCAATATTTCGCCGTTTGCGGTGCGAACAATCGCGTAGCCGCGGCGCAAAACTTCGCGCGGATTCAGATGCTGCAAGGAATCGTTAAGTAGTCTCAGGCGATTTTCTGCTACAGAAATCATATTTTCCATTGTTCGTTTCATATGATCAAGATTATCAGCCACTTCTTTTTCCGCACGTTCAATTTTTGTTCGCATTCCACCGAGCAAGCCACCTAACCGCATTTCAACGCCAGCCAGAATCTCCCGCTTGTCCGGCACCAAAATCTCCGCCGCATTGCTCGGCGTCGACGCTCGCACATCGGCCACCAAATCCGCTAACGTCGTGTCAATTTCGTGACCAACGCCGGTGATAATCGGCACGCGTGACGCGGCAATCTCGCGCACTAGCTTTTCGTCGTCAAAGGCAATCAGGTCGTCGCGCGAGCCGCCGCCGCGCAACAAGCAAATCACCTCCGGCAAATCCGACATTTCGTTGAAATATTTTAGCGCCGCGATTATTTGTTCGGCCGCGACTTCGCCCTGCACTTGCACTGGCGCAACAATAATTTCCATTCCGCCCATTCTTTGGCTAATGATCTTAACAAAATCCTTGTAGCCAGCCGCATCGATCGAAGAAATCACGCCGATTCTTTGCGGCAATTCTGGCAATAATCGTTTCCTCTCTGGCGCGAACAATCCTTCCTTGTCCAACTTTGCACGCAATAATTCAAACGCTCGTTTAATCGAACCTTCGCCAACCGGCCGAATCTGCTGTACAGTCAGTGAAAACTTGCCCCATTTCGTGATTTGCGGCCGCGCTACTATAGCGACTTTCATGCCGTCCTCGACCGCGATGCGCAGATTATAAACGCTCATGAAACAACCTAAGGAAGATTCTTCATCTTTCAAATCAAAGAAAACCCACTTGCCCTGGTTGACTTTGAAGTTGGCCACTTCACCGATGACTGTTATCGTCGGCGTGGCAGTTTCAAATATTTGGTTAAAGAGAGCTGTGGCTTCGGAGACAGTGAATTCGGGAACGACTTCGCTGCTACGAGTGGCGGAAGGAAGTTCTGGGCTTACTTCATGAGATTCTGAAGATCCTGAAACAAGTTCAGGATGACAAGTTTCTTCATCAAGTAAGCTCACCTGCGTACTACTCCTTTTCATCCTCCGCCCTCTCAACCTCACCATCTGGCGTCAAATCAATCTTCTTATCCAAATCCGGTCGGCCGAATTTGGCCAAAGCCCGCTGGTAAACCACGAACCCACTGATCAGCGTGCCGACCAGTAAAATGACGCGCGCCAGAATCACGCCGGCAAAAGCCACACCGCCGTTAACACCGCTGGCTGTCAAAATTCCAATCATGATCGCCTCGTAGGCACCGGCGCCACCCGGCGTGAACATCACCAACCCCGCCAGCGTTGCCGCACCGTATGCGATCAGCAAAACTGCCGGATTGATAAATGTGCCCAGCGCCCAAAACGCCACCATGAACAACAAAATCTCGAAAATATTGAATGCGAACGACCAGGCAATCGGCCGGCGCAGCAGCGTTTTGTCGGCCCGCAGCACCATGAAATCTTCGTGGAAATCGATAAAGAATTTCTCGACACGCGTCAGCTCGAATGCTTTAGTCTTTTTGCCCAAAGTAATCTTCTTGACCAAGTAGTTCAAATTCTGCGTCAAAAAGCCGGCGAAACTCTTCATACGCTCGCGCGATTTAATCAGGAAGCTGCCAAAAACCACTAGAAAAACCAGGCTCGTAATACCGATTGCCGCCGATACCACCACCCAACTGGCCGTTCGGTTTTCGAGCGTCGCCCAGATCAGTGCCAGCGTCATCAAAACCAGAAACGTGCCCATCTGCATTGTGAACTTCATGATCTGCGCCATCGTTGCCTGTCCGGCGTTGACGCCCAATTTGCCGAGCCGCCAGATCATATACGACATGCCGCTGACACCACCCGACGGGAAAACGTGATTGACGAAATTCAGCTCTAGCGACATACCCGTCGCCTGCAAAGTACTTGTTTGCTTTAATTGCCCCCTCGCCCTTAAATAAGTAAAGAAAATCTCCGTGCTGGCATAATAAGACAAAAATTGCACCGGAACCAACAGAGACAAAATCAGCAAATTCGTCTGACCAACCAAATGCCAAGCCTCGACCAGGTGATGCCGAGCCATCACCAAAACGACGACGATCAATACAAACGTCGCGATATTCAGCCAGAAACGACCGCCACGTTTCTTGGTTTGGGTCTGCTTGGCTCGCCTTTTACCGCGTATCGCCAACCGCTGTGCAATGATTGAGCTGCGCGCTTCGTGGAAGGACGACCGAAAATCTTTTTTAAAGTTTGACACGATCACTATTGTAACAAAAATCGTATATAATATACATATGCTAATGTTCATATTAGGCCGCCAACCAGAGATAAGCCTCGCTGAATTGCGCGCTGTGTTTGGTAACGCCGAACTAATTTTACCGAACGTGGCCCTGGTCAAAACCGAATCAGCCGACATCGATCGACTAGGCGGCGTCCGCAAAGTCGGCCGCGTCATCTGGGATCAAACCGGCGAAGCTAATAAGTTTTTGATCGATAAGTTCTCTGCCCTACCCGATGGGAAAATCACCCTGGGAATTAGCCATTATGGCCGAGACACTTCGGCCAGAGAAGCACAAAAGACCGGAATCTTCCTTAAGAAACATTTGTCGCGATCGATGCGCATTCTGCCGAACTCTGAACCTGAAATTTCTGACGCGGCGACCCTGGGTAATCGCCTCGGCGCATCGCCCAATAAAGTTGAGTTGATGATGGCCCGCGCTGGTCACCGCTTGATCATCGCCGAGCTAATTGGCGTGCAAGACCTGAACACCTACACCCTGCGTGACCGCGGCCGGCCAAAACGCGACGCGAGGGTCGGCATGTTGCCACCGAAGTTGGCGCAGACAATGATAAACCTGGCAGTCAGACCAGCAGAATCTCTGAGTAGTGATTTCGGACGGGGCTGCGCAAAGGGCAACGGCCCTTGCGAGGAAGATCGGGCTGCGCCCCGTAACGACGGGCGCGTACCCAATCTGTGCCCGGACGAAACATTACTCAGAGATTCTGCGGTCAAAGCCAAGACCCTCCTCGACCCCTTCTGTGGCACCGGTGTAGTCCTGCAAGAAGCCGCCCTAATGGGTCTGAAAGCCTACGGCACCGATCTCGAGCCTCGCATGATCGACTATTCACGCACCAACCTTGACTGGCTGGCACAGAAATTCCGCCGCGAAATCCCTTATCTGTTGAACGTCGGCGACGCCACGGAATTCACCTGGGAACAGCCGATTGGCTTCGTTGCCACCGAAACCTACCTCGGCCGTCCCTATTCTTTCACACCGACCGAAGAAAACTTGGGCGAAAACATCACAAACTGCAATCTGATCCTGACTAAGTTCCTGCAAAATCTTCTGAAGCAAATCACCTCCGAAACTGGCTTGTGTATTGCCGTCCCCTGTTGGTTTATCAATGACAGAACGCGTCATTTACCACTAACTAAGAAATTGACAGAGTTTGGCTACGAGCAGATCTCTTATTCTGAAGGCAACCAGTCGCTAATCTATCACCGTGAGGACCAGATTGTTGGCCGCGAGTTGCTTGTCTTGAAAAAGAAACAATAGCTTTCTCGAAAAATGTACGTAAACTATTGCATTCCATCCCAAAATTTGCTACAATCGAGCCAAGTTTAATTGAAGGAGTTTTTAAGATGTCCCATGTTAAAGCGGGCGGTACGTCCAAGAACAATCGCAACAACGCTGGCAAGCGCCTGGGCGTCAAGCGTTTCGGCGGCCAAAAAGTCAATAGCGGCGAAGTTCTGGTCCGCCAGGTCGGCGCCACCAAAATCGCCGGCCCTGGCACATATGTCAGCCGCAACTTCACAATCCACGCTGCCAAAGACGGCACTGTTGCGTTCAATGAAGTCAAAACTCGTCGTTTCACCGGCAAGACCGTCAAGCGCACTCAGGTTTGCGTTGTTTAATTAATTCGCGACCCTCTTGATCAGATAGTCTGCGCGATAACCAAATTCCCCGCTACTTGCCCCCTCATCCATTGCCAAAAATCTTCCTCTGGATCATCTCCGTGGGACATTACGTGGTCATTCTCGAAGGCGTATCTAAGATGCTGCTGGTAAGCAGCGCGCCATTTCTCCACTTGCCCGGGATTGGCCTTTGCCCATGCAGCAAGCATATTATCAATGGCCCGAGAGTATTCCCTCTTGGCTTCAAGCCTTGGGTCTTCTGCACGCCTTTGCGCCTCCTCACGTCTTTCTTCGTTTCTTTTCTTTTCTTCTTGCCACTCCATAAATGTTTTATAAGAAACAGATTTCATTAATTTAGATGAAATCCGTTCTCCAGTTTCAGAGTTTGTTTCTGCATCTCTGACTAAAAAAACACGCTCGTGCTCTCCATGACTATGTTCATCTCCGGTATAATACTGCCCGCCTTTTGAATCAGGAAGGAAATTGCCTACCGATACTAGGTCTTTCTTGCTAATTACAGCAACCACACGCCAATCATCTTGTTGGCCGCCGTCGGTTCTTTTGACACGCACGAAGCCTCTAGTGCCCATGCTCTTATCAGGGGAAGTATATTCGTGGTGATCGTCTGGCAAAGCTATTCCCTCCTCAGAAAATCCAGTCGCTATTAGCTCGTCGTGAAGAGCTTGTGACGTTTCATCGTTAGAAACTTCCACAGACTCCATCCCCGGAGGCAAAATGCTACTTGCTGCCTTCATTAGCTCCGATAAAACATCCCCCCCCCGCCGCCGCTCCGGTAACTTGCCCGATGTGCCGCCTGGCCCTCTGTCTGTATCCATTCAATTTTCCTTTTTGTTATTAATCCAGTATGCGATTAATTTAACATAACCACAATAAAAAGTCAATTGACCAAAGAATCAACTTAAGCTACACCCAACTGATGTTTAACCCGCGAAACAACGTCACCGATCACGACCTGCGATTTGACCAAAAAGTCATCTGCGCCCAATTCCTTGGCCCGCTCGGCATCTTTTGGCTGGCTCAGCGCCGTTAACATGATGATATGAATATTGCGCGTCGCTGGCGTGTTACGCAGGATGTCCAACACGTCAAAACCGTTCAACTTCGGCATCATGACATCCAGCAGAATCAAATCAGGCTGAAATTTGACCGCCGTATCCAGCGCGTCCTCACCGTTTTTGCTATGCTGAATCTCGAAACCCTCCAGTTCTAGCCGCTGTTTGTACACTGCTGCCAGAGTTTCGTCATCCTCAACCAGCAAAATTTTCTTCTTTACTTCCATGGCCACAAGTATAAGCGATTTTGGATCATTTAGCAAGAGCTCCTTATGAAAAGGCGATGGTGCCGCCCGAGGCCAAATGGCCTGCAAGGACGACACCATGAGATTCTGGATAGAGTGGGTAGCGGTTGAGTTTGTGCCCTCTTGGGGCGGCGGACGAAAAAGCTGCCCGCCGCCCCAGCTCTCTCCCTTTATTAGCCGACAAGGCTACCAGGAGGGAGAGAAAGTCGCCAACTGCGATCCGGCATACCCCTCATCGGGGCAGCCAGGGGTGGTCGAGATACGACCAGCTTCCCCTCTCTCCCCAGATGCCACAGTTCCCTCTTCAGGCGAACGTTCGATGACACCTTGACTCCAGACTTCTGGAGTCGTTCCCGGAGGCCCGCCAATGTGCCAGACCTAATTTCACCGCCCTCTTTATTGACGGCTAAGACGATCAGGTCTCGCAAAACGGGATCTGACATGACAGACCCCTCCTCTCTATCCAGAGTATGAGACGCTCTGTCCCATGACATGAGAGTATAACACTACCCCCCCCCGCATTGTCAAGTAGCTAATCAATTATTTCCTCAAGATGTCAACTGCTGCTGCCCGCTGCGTATCGTCACCAGCATCGAACTGCTCTGCTGTCATCGACACCTCAACGTCCGGGCTCAGCCCATCGCCGTTGATATTAGAACCTTTTGGCGTGTACCATTTGGCTACGGTAACTTTCAGCCCGGCGCCACTTCGCAGTGTCAACAATTCCTGCACACTTCCTTTGCCATAGGATTCCTCACCAACCAATTTCGCTGCGCCGTTATCGCGTAAGGCACCGGCCACAATTTCCGAAGCCGACGCCGAGCCGCCATCGATCAGTACTACTGTTGGAACGTCTAGTAACGTCGGATCGCCACTGGCCTTTAGCGTGTCGAAGACCCTGTCGCCGCGCCTCTCCTGGACGACCACCGAACCGGGTTTCAGCCACAGGCTGGCTATGGCCTGCGCCGAATCAACATAGCCACCGCCATTGCCGCGTAAATCTAAAATAATGCCTTTGACGTTGGCCTCCTTGAACTGTGTAGCTGCTTGCTCGGTCAGACTGGCCGTGTCATCGCCAAAGCGCGAAATCCTTAAATACCCGATCCCATCGACGATTTCTGATCGTACGCTCGGGTTGGTGATTCTGGCTCGTGTTATAGAGAACTCCTGTGTCGCGCCATCGCGCAGAATCGCTAATTTGACCGTCGAGCCAGATGGCCCGCGGATCTGGTCAACGGCTTTGTCGGGCGTCCAGCT